>Ga0209062_1001079_pt1 | contig 55648 bp, 45 predicted proteins | sample Coa_R2_2_FD_187158 | JGI IMG/M metagenome (GOLD analysis project Ga0209062, IMG submission 187158) | Surface soil microbial communities from Centralia Pennsylvania, which are recovering from an underground coalmine fire - Coalmine... | ecosystem: Environmental > Terrestrial > Soil > Unclassified... | reverse complement strand
CCATCATCCGCACGAGCGCCCGCGCCAGCCGCCGCGCCACCGGGCTCGCCTCCAGCAGCGCCACGATCTCGGGATCGGCGAGATAGATCTGCACCCGCATCCCAAGCTCGGCCACCCTCGGCGCGAGCTTGAGCAGCCAGCACCGCCCGCGCGGCAGCGGCGAGGCCGGCACCGCACGCTTGGGCTGCGCCGCCGCCGCCCCCACCTCCGCCGCCGCCTCGGCCGGCGCGGCGCGCGCGGCGCGCGGGCGCGGGGCCATGAGCTTCCCCGCCGCCCTCTTCACGATCAGCGCCTGGAACGTCCGCATCATCAGCCCGAGCCGGTTCCAGATCAGCAGAACCAGGCCCGCCGGCATGGTGCGGTGCGCCTCGGCCACGTTGCGGCGCAGATCCTCGAACAGGACCCGCGTCCATTCGATCAGCCGCTCAGGCGAGGAGGCAGCAGCCAGCTCCATCCGCCCAGTAGAGCATGAAAAGGTTGATAAGCCGTTAAGCGGGCGGCGGAGGTCAGGGCGAGGCGGAAGCGGCGACGAGGAAGCAGCGCCAGGGCGCTTCCTTGCAGGCTTCAGCCCCGATACCAGCCCGGCTTGCGCTTTTCGCGGAACGCTGCCGTGCCTTCGCGGCCCTCGGCGGAATGGCGCTGCGTCCAGCTTTCGTGCGCGAGCATCGCCATCTGCCGCTCGTCCAGCAGCAGGCCGTTGGCGCCGAGGAAGGATCGCTTGGTCATCGCGATCGCCTCCGGTCCGCCGAGGAAGATCGCGTCCAGCACCTCGGCGAGCCGCGCCTCCATCCGCTCGGACGGTATCACCTCGTTCACGAGGCCGATGCGCGCCGCCTCCTCGGCGCCGAAACGCTCCCCGGTCAGCGCGTAGCGGCGCGTGTGCCGCAAGCCCATCGCGTTGACCATGTGCGTCGAAATCGGCGTCGGTGCCACGCCGACCCGCACCTCGGTCAGCCCGAACAGCGCATCCGGGGTCGCCAGCGCCACGTCGACGCAGCACACCATCCCGCAGCCGCCGCCGAAGCAGGCGCCGTGCACCACCGCGATCGTCGGCTTCGGCAGCTCGTTCAGAAGCTGCATCGCCCGGGTGGTCGCCATCGACGCGCGGTAGTTGCGCTCGGGCGGATACTCGGTCGCGCGGCCGAGCCAGTTGATGTCCGCCCCGGCCTGGAAATGCTTGCCCGCCCCGCGCAGCACGAGACAGCGCACGGCGGGATCGGGGCCGATCCGCCGGAGGCCGGCGATCAGCTCGTCCAGCAGCTCCTCGTCATAGGCGTTGCCGAGTTCAGGCCGGTTGAGCGTCGCCGTCGCCACGCCACGCGCATCCACGTCGAGCAGCACCTTCGCCATCACGCCATCTCCGAAGGGTTGGAATTTCCGCCGCATATCAGCACGCCCACGCGCGCGCCGGGCGGCGGCACGAACGCGCCCGACAGCAGGGCGGCGAGCGCCGTCGCCCCGCCCGGCTCGGCGAGCAGGCGCAGCCGCTCCCACAAAAGGCGCCGCGCCCCGGCGATGGCGTCGTCGGAAACCAGGACGGCCCGCGCGACATGACGCTGCGCGATTTCGAACATCAGCCCGCCCACCTGGGTCGCGCCGAGGCTGTCGGCGGCCATGCCGCCGACCGCGACCGGCACCGGGCGTCCGGCTTGCAGCGCGGCGTGGAGCGTGGGGCACCGCTCGGGTTCCACACTGACGATCTCGGCCGCGCCCGCGTACCACGCCGCCATGCCGCCGATCAGTCCGCCCCCGCCGGTCGCCACCAGCACATGGGTCAGTTCGGGCGCATCCGCCTCGAACTCGCGCCCGACCGTGCCCTGGCCGGCAATCACATCCGGGTCGTCATAGGGATGGATATCGAGCGCGCCGGTCTCGCGCCGGCGCGCCTGCGCAGCGGCATAAGCCTCGGCGAAGTTCGCGCCGACCCGCACCAATTCGGCCCCGTAGCCGGCGATCCGTGCCACCTTCGCGGCTGGCGCGGCGGCCGGAACGAAAATCTCCGCGCGAAGCCCGAGCGCCCGCGCGGCATAGGCGACCGCGGCGCCGTGATTGCCGCCGGAGGCGGCGATCACCCCGGCCGCCGGCGCCGGTGCGCAGAGCAGCCTGTTGAACGCGCCGCGCGGCTTGAAACTGCCGCTGTGCTGCAACAATTCGAGCTTCAAGGCCACCGGCGCAGCAACCCCGAGGTCGCCAGCGCCGATCCTGATCACCGGCGTATGACGAACATGCGAGGAGATGCGCTGAGCGGCGGCGACGATCGCCGCGCGGCTGGTCATGGTGCGGCGGCCCTTGCAGAGCGGGGCGGGTGCGGCACGGCGCTTCCCTTTTCGCAAGCGATTCGACATTGTGTGCGGCCATGACGGGCGACTTCAGGCTGCACGGCTCTTGCGTCGCGCGCCAGGGCGCCGGCGTCGTTCTGCTGGGCCCGCCGGGCGCCGGCAAGTCCGACCTCGCGCTGCGTCTGCTCGCCCGGGGATTCGACCTGGTGGCCGACGATCAGGTGCTGGTGCGCGACGGCCGCGCCCGCGCGCCGGCGCCACTCGCCGGACTTCTGGAAGTGCGGGGGCTCGGTATCGTGCGGCTGCCCATGGCGCGGCACGCCCGCATCGTGCTTGCGGTGATGCTCGGCGCCGCGGACCGGCTGCCCGAGCCCGCCCGGCACCCGCAACTCGGGGTGCCGCTGGTGCATATCCTGGCCGGCAGTCCCTCGGCGCCGGAGCGCGTGGCGCTCGCGCTCGATTGCGCGCTCGGCCGGGTCGCCCAGGTAGCGGGGGCCTTCGCCGCATGAGCGGTGCCGGCCGGCGCGTGGTGATCGTGACCGGACTCTCCGGGGCCGGCAAAGCATCGGTGCTGCGCGCCCTGGAGGACATTGGCTTCGAGGCGGTCGACAATCCGCCCCTGCCACTGGTCGCCGACATGGTGCGCGGCGCGCAACGCAGCCTTGCGCTGGGCGTGGATGCGCGCAGCACCGGGTTCGATGCGGCCGTCGTCGTCGAGGCGCTTGAGCGGCTGCGCGCCGACCCGGAGCTCCGCGCGGAATTGATCTATTGTTGGGCCGAGCAGACCGTGCTGCTGCGCCGTTTTTCCGAAACGCGGCGCCGGCACCCGCTCGCCCCGAGCGGGCGCGTTTCCACTGGAATATCGAAAGAACAGGAACTTACCGAGCGTCTTCGTGAGGTGGCTGATCTCGTGCTCGACACCTCGGACCTGCCCCTGGCCGAGATGCGCGCGATCATCGAGCGGCGTTACGGCGATGGCGGCGCGGCGGGGACGCCGCGGATGGCGATGACGCTGGTGTCGTTCTCGTATGCCCACGGCCTGCCGGCGGAGGCGGATCTCGTCTTCGACGCCCGCTTTTTGCGTAATCCTCACTACGATCCCATATTGCGGCCGAGAACCGGGCTCGATCCCGAGGTCGCCGCCTATGTCGAGGCCGACCGCGACTTCGCCCCGTTTATGCAAGCGGTGCAAAACCTGCTCGACCTCGTGCTGCCGCGTTTCGTTCAGGAGGGCAAGAAATATGCCACGATCGCGGTGGGCTGCACCGGCGGTCGGCATCGGTCCGTTCACGTCGTTGAGAAGCTGGCCGCCCATCTGGCGCGCGGCGATGAGTCGTCGTACCAGCCCGTTTCTTGGCTGGTGCAGATCACCCATCGCGAGCTGGCGCGCCAGGAGGCGCGCGGCCGGTAAGAGCCTGTCACGCACAGGAGGCCTGAGCCACAACGTGTTGAACATGCAGCTTTCTAAACGTCCGGGAATGTGTGGTTCCCCATGATCGGGATGGTCCTGGTCACGCATGGGCGTCTGGCCGACGAACTGCGCTCCGCGATGGAGCACGTGGTCGGCGCGCAGCGGAACGTCGCCACGGTGTGCATCGGCCCCGAGGACGACATGGAAAACCGGCGCGCCGACATCGAACGCTGCATCGAGAGCTGCGACACCGGCGACGGCGTGGTGCTGCTGACCGACATGTTCGGCGGCACGCCGTCCAATCTCGCCATTTCCATGATGGAGCGGAAGGGCGTTGAGGTGATCGCCGGCGTGAACTTGCCGATGCTGGTCAAGCTCGCCAAGGTCCGCTCCAACCACGTGCTTACCGAGGCGGTGAGCTGCGCCGAGGCCGCCGGGCGCAAATACATCGCCGCCGCCTCGCACGTGCTGCACGGCGAAAGGGCGAACGGCAAGACCGGCTGCGGATGAGCGAGGCGGACCCGCCGGAGAGTCCCCCCTCCCCGGTCGTCACGCGCACCGTCACGATCCCAAACAAGCGCGGGTTGCACGCGCGCGCCGCCGCCAGATTTGTCACACTGGCCGAGCGATTCGGCGCGGCGGTGGAAGTGGCGCGCGACGGGCAGAGCGTCTCGGCGCGCTCGATCATGGGGTTGATGATGCTTGGCGCGGGGCAGGGAGCGACGATCGAGCTGCGGGCCGACGGTTTCGACGCTCGCGAGGCGCTCGATGCACTCGCCGCGCTGGTCGAGTCCGGCTTCGATGAACAAGACTGAGCCGCCCCCGCCGCAGCACAAGCGTCTCCCCGAGCGGGTCTTGCGCGCCTCGACCCGCGGCATGTCGGTGCACCACGGCATTCCCGTTTCGGCCGGTGTCGCGATCGGCCCCGTGTTCACCGCCGCCGAGCCCGAGCTGGTGGTCACGCGGTTCGCCATCGCCGACGGCGAGGCGGCGCAGGAGATGGCGCGGCTGGAGGATGCGATCACACGCTCCCGCCGCCAGCTCGCCAAGCTCCAGGCGCGGCTGGCGGTGCTGCCCGAGGACAGCCAGGGCGAGATCGGGCCGCTGATCGAGGCCTATGTGCGGATGCTTGCCGACTCGCGGTTGATCCGCGGGGCGCGCCGGCGCATCGCCGATCACGCGCGGTCGGCGGAGGCGGCGGTGAGCGAGGAGGCCGAGGCGATCGCCGCCGCGATCATGGCGCAGGCGGAGCCTGGAATGCCGCGTGAGGACCGCGCGAGCCTCCAGCGGCGCGCCGACGAGGTGCGCGAGATTTCCCGGCGGCTGGTGCGGAACCTGACGCGCGCCCCCTTCCGCAGTTTCGCCGGCGCGCCGGAGGGCGCGGTGCTGGTCGCCGAAGTGCTGCGTCCGTCGGACGCCGCCTTGCTCGACCCGACGCGGCTCACCGGCGTCGCCACCGAGGAAGGCGGCGCCGAAGGCCACACTGCCGTCATGCTGCGCGCGCTCGGCCTGCCCGCGGTGCTCGGCGCGGCCGGGCTCGCGCACGCGGCGAAGCCGGGCGACGTGGTGATCGTCGACGGGGGCCGCGGCACAGTCACCCTCAATCCCGATGCGGCGGCGCTCGCCGCCGCGCGCCGCGCCGTCACCGCCTTCGCGCGCGAGCGCCAGCGGTTCGCGCGCCTGCGCTCGCTTCCTGCCGAAACCAGCGACGGCGAGGAGGTGGAGCTGCAAGCAAACATGGAGCTGCCGCTCGAGTTGCCGCTGATCCAGCAATCCGGCGCGCACGGCATCGGCCTCCTCCGCACCGAGTTCCTGTTCATGAACCGCGAGACGGTGCCCGACGAGGACACGCAGACCGATACCTACCGCGCTGTCTTGGAGGCGATGGGCGGGCGGCCGGTGACGATTCGCGTGCTCGACTGGGGCGGCGAGAAGGAGATCGAGGCGCTGTCCGCGGCCGGCGTGGTGCCGGAGATCGCCGACATGAACCCCGCCTTCGGGATGCGCGGCATCCGGCTGCTGCTGCGCCGGCCCGAGCTGTTCGAAACGCAGCTCGCCGCGATCTTCCGCGCCGCCGTCGCCGGCGAGGCGCGGGTGATGTTGCCGATGGTCACGCACATTGCCGAGGTGCGGGCGGCGCGCGAGGTGTACGAACGGGTGGCGCGGCGCCTGCGCCGCCGCGGCGAGCGCATCCCCGAGCGCCTGCCGCCGCTCGGCATCATGGTGGAAACGCCGGGAGCGGCGCTGTCGGCGGACGCGCTCGCGCTGGAGGCGGATTTCTTCGCAATCGGCACCAACGACCTGACCGCGTACACCTTGGCCGTTGATCGCGGCGACAGCGCCGCCGCCGAGCTGTACGATCCGCTGCACCCGGCCGTGCTGCGGCTGGTGCAGTTCGCGACCGAGGCGGCGCTGCGTATGCGGATGCCGGTTTCGGTGTGCGGCGAGATCGCCGCCGATCCGCGCCTGACGCCGCTTCTGCTCGGCCTCGGCATCCGCAGTTTCAGCATGAACCCATCGGCCGTGCCGCGCGTGAAGCAGGCGGTGCGCGCCGTGAGCATCGACGATTGCGTACGCCGCGCCCGCCGCGTGATGGAGCAGTCCGACCCGGCGAAAATCCGCGAGATGCTGGAGCAGGGCGCTCCGGCTGAGATCTGAGCCATAGCTGTGCGGTTCCCAAGCTTGGCGATGCTTTCGATCGTCATCGCCGGGCTTGGCCCCGGGGCGGCGCCACCCTAACGCGCGGGTGGAGCGGACCTTGCCGCCCGCCGCGCCCGCACCTATGACCGGCCGCGTCGCCCGAACAGGAGACCGCATGGCCGCCATCGCCGAGCTGCAAGCGGAGAATCCCGCGCTGGCCCGTCAGGCCGAGATCCTGGCCCGCCCGATCACCCCGGCCAGACGGATGGCCGACTGCATCCGGGCGCTTGCGATCGACGCGGTGGAGAAGGCCGGGTCCGGGCACCCCGGACTGCCGATGGGAATGGCGGACGTCGCCACCGCGCTCTGGTCGCGGTTCCTGAAGTTCGAGGCCGCCGATCCGCGCTGGCCGGATCGCGACCGTTTCGTGCTCTCCGCCGGACACGGCTCGATGCTGCTCTATGCGCTGCTCTACCTCGTCGGCGAGGAGGGCATGGGGATCGACCAGCTCCAGACCTTCCGCGCGCTGCATTCGCGCGCCGCCGGGCATCCTGAATATGGCGAGCATCCGGGGATCGAGACCACCACCGGTCCGCTCGGCCAGGGGGTCGCGACCGCGGTCGGCATGGCGGTGGCCGAGCGCCACCTCGCCGGCCGGTTCGGCAAGTCGCTGGTCGATCACCGGACCTGGGTGATCTGCTCCGATGGCGATTTGATGGAGGGGATCAGCCACGAGGCGATCGGGCTCGCCGGGCATCTGCGGCTGGAGAAGCTGACCTTCCTCTACGACAACAACCACATCTCGATCGACGGCGACACCGCGCTCGCGCGCAGCGAGGACGTGCTGAAGCGGTTCGCGGCCGAAGGCTGGGCGACCAAGGAGGTCGATGGCCACGACCCGGCGCAGATCGCCGCCGCGCTTTCCTTCGCCGTGCGCTCGAAGAAGCCGACGCTGATCTCCTGCCGCACCATCATCGGCTTCGGGGCGCCGACCAAGGCGGGCACCAACGCGGTGCACGGCTCCGCCCTCGGCGCCAAGGAGGCGGCCGGCGCGAAGGAACTGCTCGGCTGGCACGAACCGCCCTTCACCATCCCCGACGAGCTGTTGAACCGCTGGCGCGCCGTCGGCCAGCGCGGGGCGGCGGCCCGGCGCGCCTGGCTCAAGCGGCTGGCGCGGCACAACATGCGCTCGGAGTTCGAGCGCGCGATGGCCGGCAAGCTGCCGGAGAACTGGCACGAGGCGGTGTCGGCGCTGAAACAGCAGATCGCCGACGAGAAGCCGAAGCTCGCCACCCGCGCCTCCAGCCAGAAGGTGCTGGACGCGCTGGTGCCCGCCACCCCCGAACTGCTCGGCGGATCGGCCGATCTCACCGGCTCGAACCTGACCTTCGTGAAGGGGATGGGAACGATCGCGCCCGGCAGCTATGGCGGGCGCTACATCCATTACGGCATCCGCGAGCATGGCATGTGCGCCGCCGCCAACGGCATGGCGGTGCATGGCGGCATCATTCCCTACACCGGCACGTTCTTCGTGTTCAGCGACTACATGCGCCCGGCGATCCGCCTCGGCGCGCTCATGCGCGCGCGCGTGATCCATGTGCTGACGCACGATTCGATCGGTCTCGGCGAGGACGGCCCGACGCACCAGCCGATCGAGCACCTGGCGAGCCTGCGCGCGATGCCGAACCTGCACGTGATGCGCCCGGCCGACACGATGGAGACCGCCGAGTGCTGGGAACTGGCGATCCGCCGCACCGACGGCCCGACCCTGCTCGTGCTGAGCCGCCAGGCGGTGCCGGCGTTCCGCACCGAAGCCGCCGAGAATCTCTGCGCGCGCGGCGGCTACGTGGTCGCCGAAGCCGAGGGGCCGCGCAAGGCGACCGTGATCGGCACCGGGACGGAGGTGGCGATCGCGATGGACGCTCGCGACGCCCTGGCCAAGGAGGGGATCGGCGTCGCCGTGGTCTCGCTGCCGTGCTGGGAACTGTTCGAGGCGCAGGATGAGAGCTACCGGCTTCAGGTGCTGGGCGGCGCGCCGCGCATCGGCATCGAGGCGGCCTCGCCGTTCGGCTGGGAACGCTGGCTCGGCCCCGATGGAACCTTTATCGGAATGACCACGTTCGGCGCCTCGGCGCCCTATCAGGACGTGTACAAGCATTTCGGGATCACCGCCGATGCGGTGGTCGCCGCCGTGAAAAAGCGGCTCAACGGAGCCGACGCAACCAAGAAGGAATAAGCCGATGTCGGTGAAGGTCGCGATCAACGGGTTCGGGCGGATCGGGCGGCTCGTTTTGCGCGCCATGATCGAGAGCGGGCGCGACGACGTGACGCCAGTCGCCATCAACGATCTCGGCTCGCCGGAGGCCAACGCGCACCTGTTCAAATATGACAGCGTGCACGGCCGCTTTCCGGGCGAGGTCGAGGTCGCGGGCGAGACGCTGACCATCCGCCATGGCGGGCGCAGCTGGGGGCCGATCAGGGTCTCGGCCGAGCGCGACCCCAACAAGGTGCCCTATCAGGGCGTCGATGTGGCGCTGGAGTGCACCGGCCTGTTCACCTCCAAGGAGGCGGCCTCGGCGCTGCTGCGGGCGGGCGCGCGCAAGGTGCTGATCTCGGCGCCGGCGGACGGCGTCGATGCGACGATCGTCTACGGCGTGAACCACAAGACGATCACGCGCGAGATGACGGTGATCTCCAACGCCTCCTGCACCACCAACTGCCTCGCACCGATGGCCAAGGTGCTGCACGAGAGCTTCGGCATCCTGCGCGGCTATATGGTGACGATCCACGCCTATACGGGCGATCAGCGCACGGTCGATACGCTGCACAAGGATTTGCACCGCGCCCGCGCCGCCGCCGTCTCGGCGATCCCGACCAGCACCGGCGCGGCGCGCGCGGTCGGGCTGGTGATGCCGGACCTCAAGGGCAAGCTGGACGGCACCGCGATCCGCATTCCCACGCCGAACGTCTCCCTGGTCTCGCTCGACGTGAACCTGAGCAAGCAGGCCACCAAGGACGAGATCAACGCGGCGATGAAGAAGGCCGCCGAGGGCCCGCTGCGCGGCATCCTCGATTACAACACCGCTGCCCTGGTCAGCGTCGATTTCAACCATTGCCCGGCGTCCTGCACCTTCGACGCGACCCAGACCACGGTCGTCGATGGCGCGCTGGCGCGGGTGATGGGGTGGTACGACAACGAGTGGGGCTTCTCGAACCGCATGTCGGACACGGCGGCGCTGTTCGGCAGCCTGTAGAGGCGCACGGCCTGACCCGCCAAAGGTGATCCGCACGCCTCTCCCGCTTTAGGCAGAGGCCGGCGCGGCGGCAGCCGCGCCGGTGAGGGGCGGCCAAATAGGAAACCCAATGCCGATCCGCACCCTCGACGATCTCGACGTAACCGGCAAGCGCGTGCTGCTGCGCGCGGACCTCAACGTGCCGGTGCGCGATGGCAAGATCACCGACCTAACCCGGATCGAACGCCTGACGCCGACCATCCGCGAACTATCGGGCAAAGGCGCCAAGGTCGTCGTGTGCAGCCATTTCGACCGGCCCAAGGGCAAGCGCGTGCCGGAAATGTCGCTCGGGCCGGTTGCGGCGGCGCTGGGCGAGGTGCTCGGCCAGCGCGTGCGCTTCGCCGAGGACTGCATCGGCGTCGTGGCGCAGCAGGCGGTTGAGCGGATGCAGCCGGGCGATGTGCTGGTGCTGGAAAACACCCGCTACGACGCCCGCGAGGAAAGGAACGATCCGGCCTTCGCCGCCGAGCTTGCCAAGCTCGCCGATCTCTACGTCAACGATGCCTTCAGCGCGGCGCATCGCGCGCACGCCAGTACAGAGGGCGTCGCGCATCTCCTGCCCGCCTATGCCGGGCGGCTGATGCAGGCGGAGCTGGAGGCGCTGGACGCGGCGCTCGGCAATCCGGTGCGCCCGGTGATGGCGATCGTCGGCGGGGCGAAGGTTTCCACCAAGCTCGATCTGCTCGGGAATCTTGTCGGCAAGGTCCAGGTGCTGGTGATTGGCGGGGCGATGGCCAACACCTTCCTCGCCGCAGAGGGAACCGGCGTCGGCGCCTCGTTGCAGGAAGCCGACATGCACGGGACCGCGCGGCAAATCCTGGCGCAGGCGAAGTCCGCCGGCTGTGCGGTCGTGCTGCCGGCCGATGCGGTGGTCGCCGAGGCGCTGAAGCAAGGCGTCGCCGCCGAGACGGTCGCGATCGACAAAGTGCCCGCCGGGCGCATGATCCTCGATGTCGGCCCGCGCAGCGTCGCCGCGCTGATCGGCCATCTGAGCACCGTCCGCACGCTGGTCTGGAACGGCCCGCTCGGTGCCTTCGAGGTGCCGCCGTTCGACGCCGCGACGACCGCCTTCGCGCGCGCGGTCGCCGAGGCAACCCAAGCGGGCAGGCTGCGGAGCGTCGCCGGCGGCGGCGACACGGTCGCGGCGCTGCGCCATGCCGGGGTGGCCGACAAGCTCAGCTACGTCTCCACCGCGGGCGGCGCGTTTCTCGAGTGGCTGGAAGGCAAGATCCTGCCCGGCGTTGCGGCGCTGGAGGCGTAGCCCGCTTGACCGGCCGGCAGCGCCGCCATCTGCTTCGCCCTTCCAGCCGGCAGGGGCACGCATGGACGTCAAGACCGGGGCCGAGCATCTGGCGTCGCTGCGCGACGGCCGCGATCTCCGCATCGACGGCCGGAAGGTCTCGGACGTAACCGCCGATCCGGCGTTTCGCGGCGGCGTCGCCTCGGCGGCGGCGCTCTATGACGCACAGGCGGCGCCGGAGGCCATCGAGCGGCTGACGTTTGAGCTGCAAGGCGGCAACGGCAGACGCGTCAACCGCGCCTGGGAGGCGCCGCGCTCCTACGAACAACTCGTCGCGCGGCGGCGCGCGCTGGAGGAATGGGCCGAGCTCCATGCCGGGTTCATGGGCCGCTCGCCGGACCATGTGGCGTCCTGCCTGACGGGCATGGAAATGGGCCTCGACGTGTTCGAGGCCTATGACCGCAGGCGCGCCGGGGCGCTGCGCGACTATGTGCGCGCGGCGCGGGCGCGCGATCTCTATCTGACCTACGTCATCATCAACCCGCAGGCCGACCGTTCGCGCCCCGCGCATCAGCAGGCCGACCCGTATTTCGCGCTCGGCGTGGTGGATCAGGACCGCGAGGGGATCATTGTGCGCGGCGGCAAGATGCTCGCCACCGCCGCGCCGATGGCGAACGAGCTTCTGGTCGGCTGCATCCAGCCGCTCGGACCCGGCGACGAGAAACACGCGGTCTGTTTCGCCGTGCCGATGGCGGCCAAGGGAATGCGCGTGCTGTCGCGCAAGAGCTACGAGGCGCACGCGGTCTCCGATTTCGACAACCCGATTTCCAGCCGCTTGGACGAGAACGACGCGGTGGTGCTGTTCGACGACGTGAAGGTGCCGTGGGAGCGGGTGTTCGCGCTCGGCGATCTCGGCATCATGGGGGCGATGTGGCACGCCACACCCGCGCACGTGCTGCAAAACTACCAGGGCCAGATAAGGCTGATGGTGAAGCTGCGTTTCCTGGCCGGGCTCGCGCGCCGCATCGCCGAGGTGAACGGCATCATCAACATGCCGCAGGTGCGGGAGACTTTGGGCCAGCTTGCCGCCGAGGTCGGCATGGTGGAGGGGCTGGTCGCCGGGATGGAGGCGCGGGGCACGTTGCGCGGCCCCTATTTCGTGCCCGACCGCGCGCTTCTTTACAGCGCGCAGGTGCTGACCCAGCAGCTTTACCCCAAGTTCGTCGATGCGCTGCGCGAGCTGGCGGGCGGCGGGATGATCATGCTGCCTTCGTCGGCGGACGATCTGCGCGATCCGGCGATCGCGGCCGACATCCTCCGCACCCAGTCCTCGCCCGCCGCCGCGCCGCTCGAGCGCGTGCGCTTCTACAAGCTCGCCTGGGATGCCGTCGGCAGCGAGTTCGCCAGCCGCCATGTGCAGTACGAGAAGTTTTATGCCGGCGCTCAGTTCGTGACCAAGGGCCACGCATTCCGCACGTTTGACTGGGAGCGCAGCGCCCGGATGGTGGATGCGATACTGGCGCGGACGCCGATCCCCGAGCCGGAGTAGGCGCTCAGCCCGAGCGGGTGCGGATGAAGCCCTGCACGAACTGGCGCTGAAACAGCAGGAAGGCGATCACCAGCGGCGCGGTGGAGAGCAGCGTGCCGGCGGTGATCAGCCCCCAGTCGGTGCCCTGGTCGGTGGTCGAGAACATGGCAAGCCCGACCGTGATCGGCCGCGCCGACACCGAGTTGGTCACAACCAGCGGCCAGAGAAAATTGTTCCAGTGAAAACTCACCAGCACGAGGCCATAGGCGACATAGGTCGGCCGCGCGAGCGGCACATAGACCCGCCAGAGCCGGGCGAACAGGCCGAGCCCGGCTAGCCGCGCGGCGTCATCGAGATCGCGGGATACGGTGCGGAAGGCTTGGCGCAGCAGGAAAATGCCGAAAGCGGAGCCGAGATACGGGAGCGCGATGCCGAACAGCGTATCGACGAAGCCGAGCTCGGACAGCACCCGGTAGTTCTCCACCATCAGCACGTCGGGCGCGATCATCAGTTGCAGCAGCACGGCGGCGAACAGCAGATCGCGGCCAGGGAAGTTGAGCCGCGCGAAGGCGTAAGCCGCGGGCGTGCAGAGCACGAACTGCGCGGCGAGCACCAGGCTCACCAGCATCACCGTGTTCGCCATGTAGCGGCCGAACGGCGCCATGCCCCAGGCGGTGACGAAATTGCGGAGCGTGAGCGGGCCGAGCAGATCGAAGCCCGTCGCCTTGGAGGCCGGATGCACCGCGCTCCATATCGCCCAGAGCAGGGGCAGGATCCACAGCACGCCGAGCAGCCAGGCACCGATCACCTCCAGCCTCGGCAGAGGCAGCGCTGCCGGGCGGGGCAGGGCGGTCGCACTCATCGGTAATGCACCCGTCGCTCGATGACGGCGAATTGCAGCACCGCCACGGCGGCGAGCACCACCAGCAGCAGCACGGTCAGCGCCGCTGCGTAGTTGGTATCCCAGTACTGGAAGCCAACCTGGTAGATGTAGGTCAGGAGAAGCTGAGTGGCGTTGTCCGGGCCGCCTTTCGTCAGCACGAGGATGTGGTCCACCAGCCGGAATGCGTCGATCACCGCGTTGACGAACACGAAGAGCGTGGTCGGCATCACCAAGGGCCACACGACGCGGCGGAAGAACGTCAGGCGCGAGGCGCCTTCGAGGTCGGAGGCTTCCTGCAATTCGGGTGGGATCGCCTGCAAGGCGGCGAGGTAGAAGACCATGTAGAAGCCGGCCATCTTCCAGATCGCGATGATGATCATCGCCGGCAGCGCCGTGCCCGCGGAGCCGAGCCAGTTCCAGTCGGCGAGCCCGAACGGCGCCAGCGCGCGGTCGATCAGCCCATAGCCCGGCGAGAAGAAGAACAGCCAGATATTCGCGACCGCGACCATCGGCAGCATGGTTGGCGTGAAATAGGCAAGCCGCAGCAGCGCGCGCCCGGGCATGGCGCGGTTCACCGCCAACGCCATCGCCAGCGAGAGCGCCATCGTCGCCGGGATGGTGCAGGCGGCATAGATCAAGTTGTTCCGCAGCGCCTGCCAAAACACCGGATCGGCGACCATCGCCCCGAAATTGGCCGTCGTATCGAGCCGTGAAGGATGGCGCGGAACCGGCGCGGTGTGCACGCTGGCCCAGATCGTTTGCAACGCCGGCCAATGGGTAAACAGCGCGAGCAGCGCCACCGCCGGCAGGACGAGCAGCCAGCCTTGGATGGTTTCGCGGCGGATGGGGAGCGTCATCCCATCTCACCACCCTCTTGGGGCGCGAGGAGTCCCCCCTCCCCTTGCCGGAGGCGGTTAGGGGGAGGGGAGCAGACGGCACCGGCGCAAGCGCCCCGGGTGAAATCGAGACGTGTGAGCGGCAATGTGCCGGCTTGCGCCCGTCGCTCCGGCCCCCTCCCGCAAGCGGAGGGGGGAGTCAAATTCGGGACGGACCGCCTCATGCCTTGCGGAACGGACGCAACAAGCGATCCGCGTTCGCCTGCGCCTCGGCCAAAGCGGCCCGCGGCTGCTTGGTGCCGGCCAGCGCGGCTTGCAGCGCGGCATTGAGCGGCAGCGTCACCGCCTGGTTCTGGTGCGTGGAAAGCTCGGGCACCGCGTACTGAAGCTGATCGCGCGCCACCGCCGCCTGTGGGAAGCCGGCAACGTACTGCTTCATCCGCTCCGTTGCCCATGCATCGGGGCGGGTCGCCACATAGCCGGTGTCCATGCCCCATTGCGCCGCGCGCTCGGGCGTGGTCGCCCATTTGATGAACAGGAGCGAGGCCTCGCGCTCCTCCTTCGTCGCCGTGCTGAACACGTAGAAACTGCCGCCGCCGGTCGGCGTGCCGCGCTGCTTGTCGGCCGGCAGCATGGCCACGCCGAAGGGAAACTTGGCGTTGTTCCGCACGAAGGTCAGGTTGCCGGTGGTGGTCCACATCATCGCCGTGCGCCCGGCGACGAAATCGTTGGGCGTGGCACCCCAGTCGAGCACGCCCGGCGCCTGCACGCCCTGTTTGCCGAGCGCCACCCAATATTCCAGCGCCTCGACCGAACCTGGTTTGTCGAAATAGGTCTCGGTGCCCGCCTTGTTCATCAGTTGCTGGCCGGCTTCCTGCGCCAGCGCCTGATAAAGCCAGTAGGTGCCGCCGGTGGCCGGGATCTGCACGCCCCAGCGGCTCACCGAACCGCCGTCGCGGACGACAAGCTTGCGGCCCATGTCGGTCTGCTCGGTCCAGGTGGCGGGCGGCGTTTCCGGATCGAGCCCCGCCTGCTTGAACGCGTCCTTGTTCCAGTAGAGCACCGCGGTCGAACGCTGGAACGGCACGGACCAGATGTGGCCGTCCACGCTGCCGTTCGCCATGAAGGCAGGAAAGAACCCGTCGAGCCACGCCTTGTCCTCGGGCGTGTTCGCCAGCTCGTCGATCGGCACGATCGCGTCGAGGTCGATCAGCGTGAACACCTGGATCGCGCCCACCATGGCGATCGGGGGCGCCTTGCCGGCCTTGAAGGCGGTGATCGCCTTGGCGATCGTGTCGTCGTAGTTGCCGGCATAAACCGGCTTGATGCGGATGCCCTTGTGCTCGGCCTCGAAGTCGGCGGCGTAGCCGTCGATGATCTTGGTGATCGGGCCGGAGACCGCAATCGGGAAGAAGAACTGGATTTCCAAGGGTGCGTTCTGCGCCCGCACGATCGCGGGCGCGGCGAGCGCGGCGGCGGCGCCGGCAAGGGCGGCGCGGCGGCTGACGTTCCTCATGTGACTGCCTCTTGTTCGGGTTGGGGCTCGATCATGGACGGCGCGGCGGCGATGCGGGCGCCGGTCTGGGCGTCGAACAAATGAAGGGCGCGTGGATCGTAAAACAGCCGCACCGAAGCCCCCGGCGCGACAACGGAACGGCCCGGCAGGCGCGCTTGCAGCACCGGCCCGGCCGCGCCGATCCGCCCTGTTAGCACAGTGTCGGCGCCGAGATACTCGGCATGTTCGACGAGTAGCGGCAGCGCCCCCGATGCCGCAGCGTGCGCCGAAAGCGAGAGCGACTCGGGGCGCAGCCCGGCGATCAGCGCGCGGTTCTCGGCGCGCACCGGCAGGACTGCGTCCGTGCCGGCGACGGCGAGGCCGCCGCGGTGCGGCGTCAGACTGAGCAAATTCATCGGCGGCGTTCCGATGAACCCGGCGACGAAGGCGGTGGCCGGCCGCTCGTAGACCTCGGCGGGCGGGGCGGCCTGCTCGAGCCGCCCGGCGCGCAGCACGACCACCTGATCAGCCATGCTCATCGCCTCGGTCTGGTCGTGCGTGACGTAGATCATCGTCAGCCCCAGCCGGCGCTGCAGCGCCACGATCTCGCGCCGCATCTCGGCGCGAAGCTGCGCGTCCAGGTTGGAAAGCGGCTCGTCCATCAAGCATACGGGCGTTTCGGCGACGATCGCCCGGCCGAGCGCCACGCGCTGCTGCTGGCCGCCGGAAATTTGGCCCGGCTTCCGGGCGAGCAGATGGGCGATGCCGAGCAGCTCGGCGGCACGGCGCAGCCGCGCCTCCCGCTCCGCCCGCCCGACGCGCCGTGCCTTCAGCCCGAACAAAATGTTCTCGGCGACCGAGAGGTGCGGAAACAGCGCGTAGGACTGAAAGACCATCGCCACGCCGCGGGCCGCTGGCGGCAACGCCGTGACGTCCCTGTCGCCGATCAGGATCGCCCCGGCCGAGGGTTGTTCGAGCCCGGCGATGAGCCGGAGGCAGGTCGTCTTGCCGCAGCCCGAACCGCCGAGCAGGACGGTGAACCTTCCCCCCGGGATGGCGAGATCGAGCTCCTCCAATACGGCGGTCGGCCCGAACGATTTGCTCAGGCCGCGCAGGAGCAGGTCGGGACCGAAATTCTGGCCCGCCAGGGTCATGGGACCAGATTGGCCTCAGAGCGGCTCGGTGTCGATTGCGTAGCCGGCGGCGCGTACGGTGCGGATCAGGTCGAGCTCGCCCTCGCCGTTGATCGCCTTGCGCAGCCGGCGGATATGCACATCGACCGTGCGCGGCTCCACATGAATGTCCGGTCCCCAGACCGCCTGCAGCAGCTCCTCCCGCCCGAACACGCGCCGCGGATGCTGGATCAGGAACTCGAGCAGGCGGAACTCGGTCGGCCCGAGGTGGATCGGGCGCCCGTTGCGGCTGACCCGGTGCGCGTCGAGGTCCATGCGGATGTCGTGAAAAGCAAGCTCGCCCTTGCCCGAGGACGCGCCCGAGCGGCGCAGCAAGGCGCGCACGCGGGCGAGCAGCGCGTCCATGCTGAAGGGCTTGGCGATATAATCGTCCGCTCCGGTGTTGAGGCCGCGCACCGCGTCCTGATCGTCGGTGCGGGCCGTCACCATGATGACCGGCAGATCGCGCGTGCTGGCCCGCCGCCTGATCTGGCGGCACACTTCGAGGCCCGACAGAGTCGGCAGCATCCAATCGAGCAGCACGAGGTCGGGCTGGGACTCGTTGAGGCGCGTCAGCGCCTCCTGCCCATCCGCCGCCTCTTCGACCCGGAAGCCCTGCTTCTCCAGGTTGTAGCGCAGCAGCATCGCGAGCGCCGCCTCGTCCTCGACGACGAGGATCGTGCGACGGGAGTTGCGTTCCTGCACCGGATTACTCCTCCTCCTCCTCCTCCTCCGTGCGCGGCCGGACGATCGCGTAGGGCGAATTGTCGCCCTTCGGCCGCGCTTCGGTCAGTACCTGGCCGGTGATCGCGTAGTGCACGGTCTCGGCCACGTTGGTGGCGTGGTCGCCGATCCGCTCCAGGTTCTTGGCGATGAACAGAAGATGCGTGCAGGGCGTGATGTTGCGCGGATCTTCCATCATGTACGTCACCAGCTCACGAAAGATGCTGGTGTAGAGGTCGTCCACCGCTTGGTCGGAGCGCCACACCCGCACGGCCTTATTCGGGTCGCGGTCGCCGATCGCGTCGATCACATCCTTCACTTCCTCCTGCACCAGCCGCGCCATGTTGGCGATGCCGGCAAGCGAGAAAGGCAGCGAGAACTGCGCCAGCACGATGCTGCGCTTGGCGACGTTGGCCGCGTAGTCGCCGATGCGCTCCAGATCGACCATGATCCGCAAGGCGCCGACGATGGTCCGCAGATCCTCCGCCATCGGCTGGCGCAGCGCCAGCATGCGGATCACCTGCTCCTCGATCCGTTCCCCGAGCTTGTCCACTTCCGGGTCGCTCTCCACCGCGCGCGTCGCCGCTTCGGTGTCGCGTTCGATGATGGCGCGCGCGGCCAGCGCGAGCTGGCTTTCCACGTTGCCGCCCATCTCGATCAGGAGGTCGCGCAGTTGCACGAGCTCCTTTTCGAACCGGGTGACGAGGTGCTGCTGCGGGGCCTCGGACATATTGCGGCTCCTAGCCGAAGCGGCCGGTGATATAGGCCTCGGTGCGCTTCTCGCGCGGGGCGGTGAAGATGCGTTCCGAGGGGCCGATCTCCACCAGCTCGCCGAGATAGAAAAACGCCACCTGATCGGCGACGCGCGCGGCCTGCTGCATGTTGTGCGTCACCAGAGCGATGGTGAAATCCTGCTTCAGCGTGTCCATCAGCTCCTCGATCTTGAGGGTGCTGATCGGATCGAGCGCACTCGTCGGCTCGTCCATCAGGATCACTTCGGGGCGAATGGCGATGGTGCGCGCGATCACCAGCCGCTGCTGCTGGCCGCCCGAGAGGCCGAGCGCGGAGGCGGACAGCCGGTCCTTCACCTCCTCCCACAGCGCGGCCCGGGTGAGCGACCACTCCACGCGCTCGGCCATCGCGGCGCGGCTGAGTTTCTCGTGCAGGCGCACGCCGAAGGCGATGTTCTCGTAAATCGACATCGGAAACGGGGTCGGCTTCTGGAACACCATGCCGACCCGAGAGCGCAGCGCGATCGCGTCGACCTCCGGGCCGATGATGTTCTCCCCGTCCATCAGCACCTCGCCCGTGGCGCGCTGGCCAGGGTAGAGGTCGTACATGCGGTTGAGCACCCGCAGGAGCGTCGATTTGCCGCAGCCGGAGGGGCCGATCATTCCGGTGATCTGCCGCTCCGGAAAGTCCATGGAGACCGATTTCAGCGCGCGCACCGAGCCGTAATAAAAGTCGAGGTCGCGGATGCGGATCTTAGCCGCCGCATCCGCCGCGACCCCATTTCGCTGGCCGTGCGGGGTGGCCGCCTCGATCTCGTGTGTCGCGCTCATCAGGCTTCCTGCTCCGGACTCGCGGGGCGGGGATAGCCCACGTCGGTAGACGGCGCAGCAGTTCGTCCGGTTTCAGTTCTGTGAAGCTTCGATGACAGGCGCTCGCAACCTCAGGTTGAAACGAACTTCCGCAGCGCCGCGCTCCGCGCCTGGGCCGCGCCCAGCATGAAGCTCTGGTCGGCGCCGCCCAGATTGAAGCGGCAGCCCATGCGGATATAGCGCTCCATGATCTCTTCGACGTAGATGCCGCCCATGCCGGCCCATTTGCCGTGCTTGCGGCAGGCGGCGATGGTGCGCTCATAGGCGGCGACGACGCGGGCGTTCGTGTACTCGCCGGGAATGCCCATCTCGAAGCAAAGATCGTTGGTGCCGATCAGCAGCACGTCGATCCCTGCCACGGCGGCGATCGCGTCGGCGTTCTCGATCGCGGTCGGCGTCTCCAGCATCACGATCGTCATGTTGGCGGCGTTCATCGCCGCCGCCGCCTCGCCGATCTTCAGGCTCCGCAAGCCGTAATGCGGCCCGATGCCGCCCGAGGAGCGGTGGCCCATCGGCGGGTATTTCAGCCGCTGCACGATCTCCTTCGCCTCCTCCGGCGTATCGACATGCGGCACCACGATGCCGGTAATGCCGTTATCCAGCAGGCGGGTGGCGGTCGCGTATTCGCCGTTCGGCACGCGCGCGATCGGGGCGATGCCGGCCTCCAGCGCCGCGACCGCGATCTGCGCCGCCGCATCGAGCCCGAGCGTGCCATGCTCGCAGTCGAGAAAGAGCCAGTCATAGCCGGCGGCCTTCGCCGCCGAGGCGATCTCCACGCTGCGGACCATCTTGACCGTGAAGCCGAGCGCCATGCCGTCGGCTTCCAGCTTCTCGCGGGCGGGGTTGCGGAGAGCGGCCATTGCGTATCCTCCCGGGTTTCAGCGTGAATCGATGGCGGCGGCGATGGTGCGGCCGAGCGCCTGGTGGTCGATCGGATGATCGGTCTCGTTGGCGATTGCCGCCGTCAGTCCCTGGCGGCGCAGGATCACGATCCGCTGCTCCGAGGCGCCCGACGCCCAGGCGGCATCGGCCGGCAGTTGCGGAAAGAAACGGTCGGCGTTGGAGCGAAAACAGGCGGCGTAGGAGGAGCCGCTGTGCGTCGGCCGCAGCGCGTAGTCGGCCCAACCCGCGGGCAGCAGCCGCTCGCCCTTCCAAACGCCGTCCCGAAGATAGAGCACGCCGAGCTTGGCATAGTCGCGCAGCGTGGCGAAGGCGGCGCCCGAGGCGATCAAATTGCCCGCGATGTCGGCCGAATGCTGGAAGCTCCGCATCCCGAGCCGGTCGGCGAGCAAGGAATAGAGCCCCGCGTGATAGGGCAGTCCGCGCTTCTCGATCTCGGCGCGGATGATGGCGCCGAGCACATTGATGCCGCTGTTGACGTAGCGGAACACCGAGCCCGGCACGGTGGCAACGATCTGCCGCTGCGCGAAATCGAAGGCGTCGGCCGCGTCGTGATAGACGGCGCTGTTCTCAAAGCCGAGCGTCACGCGGCCGTCCTCGTGCAGCACCGGCATCCCGAGACCCGAGCGCATCCTGAGCAGGTGATCGAGCGTGATCTGCTGATGCGGCGCGCGCGGATCGCGCCAGAGCGGCGCCCGCGCCGGATCATAGGGCGAGCGCAGCCAGCCCTCCTGGATCAGCCGGCCGATCACCGTGCAGGTGACGGCCTTGCCCATCGACCAGCTCGGCGTCGCGCGATCGGGCGCGCCGAAGGCGCTGTAGCGTTCGAACAGCACCCGCTCTGGCGTGGCGATAAGGATGCCGTAGAGCCCCGGCGAAGCGGCAAACAGCGCGTCCGCTGCATCAGAGACGGCCGGCAGCGGGCGGGGCGTCTCCACCGCGTCGCCGACCGGCCAGGGCCGGGCGGGCTCGCCCGCGGCGCGCGCGATTGGGGCGGGATCGAAGCGGGGCCGCTCGGCCGGGCCGAGCAGGATGCCGCCATAGCCCGGTGGGGCGACGGCGCGGCCGGTGATCTCGGCGCTGTCGTGCTGCCAGCGCACCGTCACCGTGCGAGTGGCATCGTCGCTCGCGATCGCGATCCGCCCGGCGCGCTGCGCCTTCAGAAGTGCGAAGGCTGCGTCGGGCGAGGGTGCGGGGCGGGCGCCGAGGCTGCCCGGCCGCTCCACCGGGCGCCAGCGGAAGTGCCGCTCGGCGGTCGCGCGATCCAGGCCCGAGACGTACAGCATGTCGGCGAAGCGCTTGGCGGCGAAATTGACCACCCGCTGGCGCAGCGCGGCGGCCGAGCCGTCATACACCACCGGATCGGGCGGCCCGTCGCCCGCCGCGAAGGGCGGCGTGCGGTCGAACATCGGATCGACGCGGTCGGGCAGCTCCGGCTCTGACATCGGCGGCTCCTGTACGGTTAGGCTAGAGCAGGCGCGCCCCGCCGGGTAGACGCCGGCCCATCGGCTCGGATCCACGCATGGACTCGTTCGGCCTCGTGCGTCGCGTCCTTCGCAAGCTGCACCTCTGGGTGGCGATGGCCCTCTTCGTGCCGCTGGTCGCGCTGGGGCTGAGCGGGAGCATCCTCGTCTATCGCAGCGAAATCGCGGCGCTGCTCGACCCGCCGCCGAAGCTGCTTCTCGCGCAAGGCGCGCCGCACGGGGTCGCGGCGATGCTGCACGCGGCGGAGGCGCGGCTGGGCGGCGGGTTCCTTCCCTATCTCTACACGCCGCCCCCTGCGCGCGGGCAGCCGGCGCTGATCCGCCTGTTCACGCCTCCCCGCGCCGGGGTGCGGAGGCAGATCGTCACCGTCCGGATCGACCCGGTCTCGCTTGATCTGGTCGCCTGGGATGACGCGCCGCTTCCCGGGTTCCTCAGCCCCGTCCTGGCGCTGCATGGCAACCTGCTGATGGGTCGCGCGGGCCGGCCCTATGTCGGCTGGCTCGGCGTCGCGATGCTGGGGCTCGGGATCAGCGGCCTCGTTCTCTGGTGGCCGCGGCGGGGCAGGTGGGGGGCGGCCTTCACGGTGAAGCGCGGTGCGCGTGGGCTGCGCCTCTGGCGCGACCTGCACGGGGCGATCGGCATCTGGACCCTCGCCCTGTTCGTCACCGTCACCGCCAGCGGCGTCTATTTCGCCTTCCCCGACACGGTTGCCGCCGGGATCCGCGCGCTGCTGCCGAGCCGCGAGCCGGCCGCGCAGCCGCCGGTTCCGATCGCGGCGGGCGGCCGCACGATCGACGCCGACGCCGCCATCGCCGCCGCGCTCTCCGCCACGCCGCGGGCCCGGCTGATCGCGCTGGGGCTGCCGACAAGGCCGGGCCAGCCGTACCGCGTGTCACTCGCCCATCCCGGGGACGCACAAGGCGCACCCGCCATCGTGGTGCAGGTCGATCCGGGCTCGGGCGCCGTCATTGCGCGCTCCGACCCGGCGCGCTTCGCGCCGGCGCAAGCCCTGCTCGCCTGGCAGAGGACGCTGCATTTCGGGGTCGGGCTGGGCGGACTTTGGCGGGCGCTCGTTTGCCTGACTGGGCTTCTGCCCGCGCTGTTCGCCTTCACCGGCATCGCCATGTGGCTGCTCCGGCGGCAGGCGCGCCGCCGCAGCGACCGGCGCCGGGCGCGGAAGGAATCCCTCGCAAGCGATTCGCCGTCCGGTTAACCTTCGCGCAATGGAACAAGGCACCACCCTGGCGCCGCGCGTGACGGCCGCCCTGCTGGCGACCGCCCGCCCGCCGGGCGCGACGCTCGCCCAGCAGGAGGCGCTCGCCGCCGCGCTGGAGGAATTCGATCCCGGCGACTGGATCGGCCTGATTGAGGGCGCCTTAAACCAGGGCACCGCCTCGCTGCTGTCGCGCCACTTGCTGGAGGCGGCCCCCGGACGCTTCCCGCCCGAAATGGTGGCGGCGTGCGACACCTACCTTGCCGCGCGCCGGCAGGCGGCGGCGGAGGCGATCGCGCAACTCGCTGCGGTGATGGAGGCGCTGGCGGTGCGGGGCGTGTCGGCGCTGCCGTTCAAGGGGCCGGTGCTCGGGCTGCAAGCCTATGGCGACGCGGGCCTCAGGGAATACCACGACCTCGACATCCTGATCCGGCGCGAGCAACTGATCGAGACGCTCGCTGTGCTCGACGCGCTCGGTTACCGCAGCGAGGCGGTCGCCGGCCTGCGGCCGCGGCGGGTCGAGGATTATTACCGCTACAACGGTCAGGACATATTGTTCGCGCCGGGCCGGCTGCCGATCGAGCCGCACTGGGCCTTCGCCCCGCGCACCTTCTGCGCCGAGCTCGACACCGGGCCGATCTTCGCCCGGGCGGTGCGGGTTGAAGCGCCGCATGGGCAGCGATTCCGCTGCTTCGCGCCGGAGGACACGTTGCTCGCCGCTTCGCTGCACGGCGGCAAGGAGCAATGGGCGCGCCTGATCTGGATCGCCGACATCGCGGCACTTCTGCACGCTCATCCCGCGCTCGACTGGACCGCGGTGCTGGCGCGCGCGGCGGAGGCCGGGTGCCTCAGGATGACGCTGCTCGCGGCCGAACTCGCGCGCGGCTTGCTGGAGGCGGATCTGCCCGACCGGGTGCGCGCCGAGATCGCGCGCGACCGGGCGGTGGCACCCCTCGTTGCGCGCGTCCGGGCCGCCCTGTTCGCGCGCGTCGAGGCGCCCTCGATCTATACGGTGACGTCGTTTCGCTGGAACGTGCGCGAGCGGCTGTCGGATCGCCTGCGCTACGCCACTCGCACCTTGTTCCGCGCGCGGGTGACGCATTTCCGCAATGTCGATTTGCCCGATCCGCTGTCCTTCCTTTATCCCGCCGTGCGCCTAGGGCACGATTTCCTGGTCCTGCCGGTCTGGCGCGCGCTGCACCGGACGCGCGATTGAAACTTTCTGCGCAGGCATTCCGCCCTGGCTTCGCGCCGCTGGAGCCGGCGAAGAGTCCCGCCTCCCGCAAGGGAGCGGGCTCTTATCTATCTATAAGCCACAGGAAGCGGATCAGCTTGTCGGCTGCGTGGTCCCAGGTATAGCGGGCCGCGGTGTGGCTTGCGCCGGCCTGCGCGGCCTGGCGGCGCCATTCTGTATCCTCGATCGCCGCTTGCATGAGCAGCGTGAGGTGATCGAGGTCGGGATCGAGCCGCGATGCGGACTGCCCCTCGACCGCGACGAGTGATTTGCGGCTGTCGATCCGGCGCGCGAACTCATCCGTCACGAATTCGTCGGTCGGTCCGCCGCGCGTGCAGATCACCGGCACGCCGCAGGCCGCCGCCTCCAGCACCGGCAGGTTGAAACCCTCCGCGCGATAGGGAGACACGTAGATGTCGGCCGCCTGATAGAGGGCCGCCATCTCAACGAACGACAGCGTCTCGCCGGCATAGACCGTCCGCTCGGCCACAAGCTGCCGCTCGCGGGCGGAGAGGAACGCCAGCGATTTCTCGAGCAACGCGCGCGAGCCGTAGAGCGGATCGACGCCTTTCAGCACGAGCTTCGCCCCCGCGCAGGCGCCGCAGACCTTCGCAAAGGCGCGCAAAAGCAGGTCCATGCCCTTGTTGCCGGTCATCGCGCCGACGCTCAGAAACACGAAATCGCCGGCGCCGATCCCGAGCCGGGCGCGCATCGGCGCGCGCGCCTGGGGATCGGGATGGAAAATCTCGGTCTCCACCCCGTGCGGCACGACTGCCACCTGCGCCGGCGCGAAGCCGAGCCTATGGAACGCCTCGGCCGACCATCGGGAGGGCGTGACGACGCGGAGACCCTCGGGCGGCCGGCCTTCCAGCAGCCGCGCATACTGACCCGCATCGGCGACTTGCCGGCGGCGGATGATCTGCTGCTCGGAGGTGGCAAACACGGCGGTCAGAGGCGAGGCGGATGGGGCGAAGGAGAACGGCGCGATCAGGCGCAGGGTCGCCCGCGCGCTCTCGCCGGGCCGGGCGATCTCGAGCGCGCGCAGCGCCTGCTCGGCCGCCGCGGGGAACAGCCCCGCCACGGGCTGCCAGGGCCGGTAATAGGGCGCGTCGATCACCTTGAGGCGGATGTGGCGGCGAAGCAGCGCAAGAAGCTGCCACTGGTTGACGATCGCATAAGAGTGCGGGAGGAACCGCCAGCCTTCCACGATCAGCGCCGGCGCGTCCCCTGCCGCCATCGGTGCCGGCGCCTCAGGCCGGATCGGCGCGCAGATTGAAGGCGATCGAGATGCGCGTGCCGCCGCCCCGGTGTGGGAACACCATGTGCGGCACGTAGCTCGGGAACAGCACCATCAGCCCGGGGCGGGGATGGACGAACACGCTCGGCGCCAGCATCGGGAAGAACGTCATGCTGCGCCCGGGGCAGGGATCGAACAGATGCAGCGGCGCCCCGCGCTCGCCGCCGTCCGGTTCGCCCGTATCGACATAATAGGTGCCCGACCAGGTGGATTCGGGATGCACGTGCACCCGGTTGAAGTCGCCGCTGCGGTTGACGTTCGCCCAGGCCGAGAGCCTCCAACGCAAGGCGGGCGGCTGTGCGCCGCGTTCGGCGAACACGAGCCGCGTCGCTTCCTCGGCGAGCGCCTGCATGTGGCCGACCAGCCGTCGTCCGGCCTCGCCGCAGAATTCGAGCCGTCCTGTTTCCGAGTGCCAGCCACCCTGGTTCGACTTGCCGACCCCAGGATGCGCCGCCTGATGAGAGAGGATGTGCTCGCGAAGCGCGGCGTTCAGCTCGCCGCCGTCGTCCCAGACGCGCGTGGCGAGCGGGACGGTAAAGAGGTTCGTGTAGCGCAAGGCCGGCACGTCGCTAATCGCGGCCGGTTCGGATGGTTGCTCGGTTGCGGGTCTCACGGATGCGGTGGGCGGGTGGCCGGGGCGGCGGGCATGGTCGCTGACCAGTTCGGCTGCATCGGCAGCTCCAATGTGAGACGGAAAACCGCGCGAGAAATCCGGCGCGGACGTTCAACTTTCGGCAGGATAGGGCGACGCGGGACCGGCCGCAATGATCGTCGCGGCGGAAGTTGTGGACGCTCCGGGGCGCAGGGATGATACACGGATCGGCCGTTGCGGGGTGCGCGTGATCGGCTGCTGAATGAGCAAAGCGTGGAGGCGTGGAAAGGTGTTCGGACTGTCGGGTCATCGTCGGCCGGGAGCCCTGTGCGGTCTCGTTAATGTCTAGGTTACGACCGCTCGCGCTGTTCCCGCTCGATGACTTCGTGGTCGCATTCTCGGACGAGGCGCAGCAACTCCTGAGCCTGAATGCCACCGCGGCGCTGGTGATCCGGGAGTTGCAGAAGGGGCGGAGCCCGGCCGAGGCGGCCGCGCTGCTCGCCAGCAGTGGAGAGACGGAACCGGAGCAGGCCGCGCGCTGGGTGGACGCGCTTCTCGGAGTGCTGGGCGCGCACGGCATGATCGACGATGGCCCCGTGCGCTTGGCGGCGCCGGCGCCGGCGCCGCCGCCCAATGATGCCGAGGTCGCGCCCTATGCCCCGGTCGCCGCCGCGGTGGAGCAGAGCTACCGGCTGCTCGGCACCACGGCGCTGGTCCGATTCGCCTCGCGCGCGCAGGTGCGGCTGGTCAACTCGGTGCTCGGCCACTTGGCGGTGCCCACCGCCGGCCGCCCCGACGTCGTAATCGAAATCAGCGCCGCCTTCACGGACCCGCACAACATCAAGAGCGACGTTTATCGGGACGGCGTGCCGGTCGGACACGCGCGGCGGCTCTCCCGGCTGGCGCCCATCGTGAAGATCGCGCTGTGGCAGGCAGCGGTGCATGCTCACGAACATTTGTTCAACATCCATGCGGGGGTCGTCGGGACCGAGTCGGCTTGCATCCTGCTTCCCGCCGCCGCCGGCAGCGGCAAGACCTCCTTGACGGTGGCCTTGGTGCAACATGGCTTCCGCTATTTCTCCGATGAGGTGGCGCTGATCGAGCCGGCGGGTTTCCGTGTGCCGCCGGTGCCGCTCGCCATGGCGATCAAGAGCACGGGCTGGGACGTCATTGCGCGCTATCGCCCGGAAATCGCGGAATTGCCGATCCACATGCGGACCGACGGCAAGGTGCTGCGCTATCTGCCGCCGCCGCCCGGGGCCACGCGCCAGCCGCCCGCGCCCGTGAGCCACGTCATCTTTCCTCGCTTCGAGCCCGAGGCGCCGACGCGTCTCGAGCCGGTCTCGCGGGCGGAGGCGCTGGGCCGGCTGTTCAACGAGTGCCAGAGCGTGCCCTGCCGGCTCGATGCCGGGAAGGTGGACGAGGTGGTGCGCTGGATCGGCGCAGTCGCGTGCTTCGATCTCAGTTTCTCCAGCCTCGACCGGGCCGTGGAGCTCATAGCGGGAGCGACGGGCTTTCCCGGAGCCTAAAGTTCATGATAAATAACAAATTATTGGCCGCGGGATGAAGGCGCGGAATAAATTGGTGAAGAATAGGCTTGCCAAAAACTGTCAGTTTGGTATTGATCTCTCGCTCGCCATCGCCTAGCCTGCTTTCTACCCGTCGTGCAGGTCCTGGTGGGTCGCGACGGATACTGTTGACGGAGGTGTAGTATTATGTCTGACGAGATCGAAAAGACCGAAGGCACACCGAGCCGCCGCGACTTCGTCAAGAAGTCGGCCCAGGTTGCCGTCACGGCCCCGGCGGTCGGGATGCTGCTGAGCGCATCGACCAAGCCGGCGCTGGCGCTGAACCTGAACCCATATACGCTGCATATCCTCGATGACTTCTCGTTCGGCAACGACCGCGAGGACATCGACGCGATCGCTCTCGGGTCCAACTTCAACCCGTTGGACGGCCAGCCGCAGAAGGACGACCACATCTGATCGGCGGCTGATCGCACGACGGAAGGTCCGGTCGGCATCCGTCGGGCGCATGGCTAGGCTGGTGACCCGGCCCCGCAAGGGGCCGGGCGCTTCCGTTTGGCAATGCTGCGCCCGCTCGACCCGTTGCTGTCGGGTCGAATTCCACGCCAAGCCCGATACCTAGAGCATCATGCCGGTCCCTGGTAACGCGGGGAGTGGCCTGTTCCGAACACGCGGCGATTACGTTCCATTCGTCGTGGCCGGGCGTGGTCCGGCTACCCACGACGTTGCCGCCCCCTTTCACCGTCACGTCCGCGAAAGCGGGCACCGAGGTGGGCGGTCAGGTGCTGGTGTTTCTGTCCTGCTTTCGCGGCAATGACGCCAGGGGCCTCCCCGCGATTTCCTCTCGCCCGCCTACGCGGGGACCGGCCATGGCACGACCTGCCCACCAACTGTTCGGAACCGGACAGTGACGCGGGCAATCCCCGGCAGGACAGGAGAAAACCGCCGGCCGAAACTGCCACGACCCGGCGGGCCCGGTTTAGGTTGTCATAATGGTCTCATCAGCGCTTAATGCGCCGGCGCAGCCGGATCAGCAGAGCCCATGAGCCAACCGCCCGCCACACTCGCCGAGCTCATCGCGCCGCTCACCCTTGCCGAGTTTTCCGAAATCCTCCGCCGGCGCGAGCTGACCTATCGGCAGGGCACCAACGCGCAACGCTATGCGCCGCTGATCGGCTGGCAGGCCGTGCGGCGCCTGCTCGCCGAGGGAAAGCATCCGACCTACCGCGACGCGGTGCGGGTCACCAAGGAATCGGCCTACGTCCCGCCCGGCAAGTGGATGGATGACGGGAAGATCGACGTCGCCAAGCTCGACGCCTACCTCGCTGGCGGATACAGCGTCGTGCTCAATCGCATCGAGCCGTTTGTGCCGCCGCTCGCCGGCGTCTGCGAGGACATAATGACGCGGCTGAGCGAGGGATCGTTCATCGGCGTGGTGGTGACCTCCGGTGCGGGCGACGGCGCCTTCCTGACGCATTTCGACCCCGAGGACCTAATCATCCTGCAGATCGAGGGCACGAAACGCTGGCAGGTGTTCGGACCCCCGGTAGCCTACCCGCTGCGCGGGATGGCGAAGCGGACGCTCGAAAATTCCGAGCTCCTGTTCGACGAGGTGCTGGAGCCCGGCGATTTGCTGTTCGTGCCCGGCGGCTACTGGCATCATTGCCAGAGCGGGCTCAGCACCTCGGTTCATATCGGGGTGTTCATGATCGCCCCCACCAAATGGCACGCGATCGACGCCATGATCCGCCCGCTGATGGAAGACGAGATGTTCCGGCTGCCGCTCAGCCGGCTCGAGACCGAGGATCGGCTCGCGTCCGCCGAGGCGGAACTGAAGAGGTTCCTGATCGACAAGGTCGAAAGCCTGAACCTGAAGGAGTTTGTCGCCGGGTGGCCGAAGATCGCCCGCTGAGGACCGTGCAGCGCGGCGCGCGCTGCTGCGGCGGTGGCCGGCGCTTTAATGCTGGCGTTCGGACGGTGTCCGGACCATAATCCCGGTGGGATGAAACGAGCGGACGCCGGGCGCGCCGCACTTGGTGGAGTTGCTTGACATGAACTGCGCTTTTCTCGAGGGCCTGTCGCTCTCCACCCTTGTGGCCCCGGTCACGGCTGAGGAGTTCCGCACCAAATATTTCGAGCGCCAACCGCTGATCGTCAACCGGCGCAATCCGGACTATTACGACAATCTGTTTACGCTTGAGGAATTCGATGCGGCGATGGCGCGCACCCCCGAATACGTGAAGGTCACGAACGCTGTTACCAACAAGACGAACCAGTACCGGCTCGCCGACATCAGGGGCGCGGAGGCAATGCTCTCCGACATGCGGGACGGCTCCACCCTGGTGCTCGACCAATTGCAGAAAAGCGATCCGAAGCTCGGCGAGTTGTGCCGTGTGCTGTCGGCGCAGCTCGGCCCCCGGTTCCAGACCAACCTTTATCTGACCCCGCCCAACGGCAAGGGCTTCACGCCGCACTACGACAACCACGACGTCTTCATCCTGCAGGTGGTCGGCTCCAAGCACTGGAGCGTCGAGAAGCACCGGCGCCGGCTGCCGGGCAGGGACGAGTCGATCCCGGATGCGGAGCGCGAGCTGCGGGGCGAACTTTACAAGTTCGTGCTCGAGCAGGGCGACATCGTCTATATCCCGCGCGGCTTCGTGCACGCCGCCGAGTGCGCGGCGGAGCCTTCGCTGCATATCACGCTCGGCCTGCTGCCGTTCTGCTGGGACGAACTCATGGTCGCCGTGACCAAGGCGGCCGCCCTGAAGAACGAACAGCTCCGCTACGCGCTGCCGCTCGGTTTCCAGCAGGAGAAGCGCGAGCTGTTCGTCAATCAGCTCAAGGCCGCGTTCCGCGCGATGACCGATCCGGTGTTCCTGGAAGGGGCAATCCAGCAATACATGGACGAGATCATCTCGCACTACCCGCTCGACATCGCCGGGCATGTGCGGGACTTCTTCGCGCCGCGGCCGGTGCGGCTCGACGATGTTCTGGTCCTGCGTCGCGGCATCACCTTCCGGGCGCACCTCGACGGCGAGGCGCCCCGCGTCAACTACGGTGGCCGGACGATCACCTTCTTGGAGATTTTCCGCGACGCGCTGGGGCGCGCCCTCGACGGCGCGGCCTTCGCCGTTCGCGACCTGCCGGGCGACCTGCACGATGACGAACGGATCGCGTTCGCCGAGCGCCTGCTGCAAGAGGGGCTGTTGGTGCACCAGGCCGGCGCCGAGGCCGATGTGAACCGTCATCGCCGGCGCGCGCTGGAGGAAAGTCCCGCCGCCGCCGAATGATGCGACGGGCGCCTCGTTTCTCGCCTTCGACCCTGGCGGCGCGGCCCCGGGCCTGGCACTGAGCAAGGGGGGCCTGTTATGAACGACGCCGGCGCGGACGATGTGCCGTTCGGGCTCAATCCAGCCTTGGATCGGGCGCAGCTCGCAGCGGCCTTCCGCGCCAGCGGGCGCCTTCACATCGCGAACATTCTGACGGAGCCCGCCGCGCGGCGGCTGTTGCGCGCCCTGCAGCACGAAACCCCATGGGGCCTGATCTTCAACGAGGGGCGCGAGGAACGGCGGTTCGAGAGCGTCACCGCCGAGGATCACGAGCGGATGGCGATCGCCGCCTGGGAGCGGGCGCATTCCGGATTCCAGTATTTCTATCATCTCTACAAGTTGCTCGAGGGTCCGGTGATGCATCCCGACCCGGCTCATTGCCTGGGCAGGCTCGTCCGCTTCCTGGTGGGCCAGCAATTCCTCGGGTTCATGCGCGAGATCACCGGCGACGATTCGCTCGGCTGGATCTCGGCGACGGCGACGCTCTACAAGCCGCTCGATTTCCTCACCGTTCACGACGATGGTCTGAGCCGGAGGCGCTATGCCTACGTGCTCAACATGACCCCCGAGTGGAAGCCCGATTGGGGCGGCGCGCTCCAGTTCTACGACAGCGACGACCACATCGAGGAAGGCTATCTCCCGACATTCAACGGATTGAACCTGTTCCGCGTTCCCAAGCGCCATTCGGTGGCGCAGGTCGCCTCGTTCGGCGGCCTGCGCTATTCGATCAGCGGCTGGCTCGAACCGAAACCGGGAGCCGGAGGCTCGCGCGAGAAGGCGGGTCCCGAAAGCCGATCGTGAGGTTCGCCGCCGTTGCCGCGTTGCTCGACGAAGGGGGGTACGTGTTCGACTTCTTCTTGAGGCGGTTCGGCGCCGCCGCGCTGGTGCTTGCGATCGGACTTGCGCCGCTTGGTACCGCGGTCGCCGCTGACGCGCCGCCGCCGAAAAGCACCGCCGAGCTGCGGAAACAGGAATCCGACTTGCGGAAGATGCTGGAAGCGCATCCGGACGACGCGGCGATGCATCTGAAGCTTGGCAATCTTTATCTGGATGACGGCGCCTGGAGCTCGGCGATTTCCGAGGCTCGGGCCGCGCAGCAGATCGGCGGCCCGCACAAGGACGAGGCGGATGCCTTGCTTGCCTGGGCCATGCTCTCGGCCGGGCAGGACGACAAGCTGCTCGATGAGGTGAAGCCCGACGACCGCGAGCCGCATTCCGAGGCGACCGTGCGCCTGGCGCTTGGCCTCGCGCAGTTGAACCCGCTCGATTTCGAGAAGGCAGGGCCGCTGCTGCGCGACGCGGTGGAACTCGACCCGACCTCCTATCTCAACCGCATCGCGCTCGCGCGCTATCTGATCCTGCGGCGCGAGCTGCCGGAAGCCCGCGCGCAGCTCGCCGAGGCGGAAAAGCTCGCGCCCGGCCACGCAGGCGTTCCCCGGATCGAGGCGGAGCTGGACGTCGCGGCGGGCGATCTGGCAGGCGCGATCACCAAATACGACGCGGCCCTCAAGCTCGATCCCGGGAGCCTCCCCGCGACCCTGGGCCGCGCCGACGCGCTGCTCAGCCTCGACAACCTGCCCGGTGCAAGAACGGATCTTGAGCACGCTCTTGTCCGCGGCGCGGGTGGCGCGCAGCTCAATTACCTCGTCGCGCTGGTTCTTGCGCGCGAAGGCAAGTTCGACGAGGCGAGCCGGCGGCTGCTGCGCGCCAGCGGCGCGTTCCCCAACATGCCAATCGGCTACTATCTTTCGGGTGTGGTGGATTTCTGGAACGGCTATCCGGCGACCGCCGATAATTCGCTGGCGAGGTTCCTCGCGCACCAGCCCAATGTGCCGAGCGCGGTGCTGCTGGAGGCTCAGATCGCGCTCCAGCGCAAGGACACAAGGTCCGCGGTCGCGGCGCTGACGCCACTGGTCGACGCCAATCCCGGCGATCCGCTCGCGGTTTCGATGCTGGCGCGCAGCTATCTCGCGAGCGGCAAGCCGGACGATGTGATCGGGCTCTATCAGCGGGTCCAGGCGGCGGCGCCGCACGACGCGCTGCCACCGGTGAACGTTTCCTGGCTGATCATGTCCTATGGGGATGCGGTCGCCGACCTGACCGAGATCGAGAAGGTGGTGATGCAGAAGGCGCCGCAGCTCGTGGCGCCGATCAATGCGCTGCGCCGGGGCGACGTCGCCAAGGCGGCCGCGATCGCCGAGCCGCTAGCGGCGCGCAAGCCGGACGATCCCTGGGCGCAATACCTGCTGGGCGTGGTGCGGATGGCGCAGAAGCGGCCGGCCGACGCGGAGCCGATCTTCCGCGGCATCCTGGCCAAGCGACCCGATTTCAGCGAGGCGGCCTTCAACCTGGTCGGCGCGCTGATCGCGCAGGGCAAGTTCGACGACGCCCGCGTCCTGCTCGGGGACATGGGCAAGCAGAAGCTGGACGACGGACTGCTGTAGGCGAGGCGGATCGATCCGAACGATGCTTCACCGGCACGGACGCGGCGCGCGGGATTTTGCCCCGCTTGACGCTGCCGCGCCCGAGCTCCGGCTCCTGCTCGCCTGCTCGCCTCGCGGCGCGGCGCCCGGGCGCGCTGCGGTGCTGCGCGGCTTGCTGTCGGACGGGATCGACTGGACGCGGTTCGCCGAGATCGCCGTGGCGCACCGCCTGACCAACAACGCCGCCGCCACGCTAGCGGACCTCGTGCCCGATCTGCTGCCGCCCGACCTAGGCGACGCTTTCCGACTCATCGTCGAGGCGGCAGAGCGGCGCGGCGTGGCGCTGTTCGGGGAGCTTGTCCGTCTCGCCGAGGCGTTCGCTGCCGACGGCATCGAGGCGGTGCCGGTGCGCGGGCCGCTGCTGGCGATCGAAGCCTATGGCGGGCTCGCACGGCGCGAGCTCGGCAAGCTCGAGCTCCTGATCCGGGAACCGGATGTGACCGCTGCCGCGCGCATCCTTTCGCGCCTCGGCTACGCACGCGACGATGCGGGCGCGGGAGGCTTGTTCCGCGACGCGAGCGGCAACAGGGCGGTGCTGCACACCGCGCTCGCGCCGCCGGGACTCGCCGGCCCCTTGGCACTCCCCGCGCTCTGGGCGCGGGTCCGAACGGACGAGGTGAACGGCGTGCCGTTCCGCCGCCTCGCCCCCGAAGACGAACTGCTGCTGCTGGCGCTGCACGGCGCGGCGCGGCTGTGGTCGCGGCTGAGCTGGGCGTGGGACCTGGCGGGATTCGTCGGCGGACGGTCCGACCTTGATTGGAGCGTGGCGGCGGAGCGCGCGCGCGCGGAAGGCTGCGCGCGGGTGCTGCTGCTCGCCGCCACCCTGGCCTGCGCCTATCTGGGCGCGCCGGTTCCCGAACACGTCGTCCGCGCCGCCCGCGCGCGGCGCTTCATCCACGCGATGCTCGGGCGGATCCTGGCGCAGTGGGAGGCCAATCCCCCGCGCGCCATTGCCGCCGGCTGGGCCGACCGGCTGCTTCTGCAGGACGGCCTTCGCCGCCGGGCGCTGACGCTCAGCCGGATGGTTCTTCCCGCGCGGCATCGCCGCGCCGCGCCGCGTCGCTATCATCCCGCCCTGGGATCGTTGCCGTATCGGGTGGCCGGGTCGGACGTGCTGCTTGCACTGGTGCCTGCTTCGCCCGCCGTGAAGCGCGATGCGCGCCGCTACGAACGCGCCCGGCGAGAGGCATTGGACGTGCTGTCGCGCGAGCCCGACAATGCCGCCGCCTTGCGCGACCTCGGCGATGCGCTGAGCGGCCTGCGGCGGCACCGCGAGGCGCTCGCCAGCTACGACAGGGCGCTTGCCTTGGTGCCGCAGGATACGATCACCTGGAAACGGCGCGCGGCCGCACAGCTTGCGGCGGGCGGGCCGGTGACTGACCCAACTCCGCCGCCCACGGCGGAGGACGCCGGCGCCTGGGCGATCCGGGCGATGCGACTGTTCGGGGCGCGTCGTTTCGCCGAGGCGATCGAGGCGAGCGACCGGGCGCTCGCGCTTGATCCCGACAATATCGACGCGCAGCGCGCCGGCATCCATGCGCGGCTGTGTGCCTGCGATTGGCGGCGGCGGCGCGAGGACGAACAGCGCGTCGACGAGGGGATCGCGGCGGGACGGCTGATCGTCGGGCCATTCTGGCATCGGGCCATCTCCGATTCTGAGAGCGATGCGCTGCGTCTGGCGCGGCTGTTCAGCAGCGGGCTGTTGCGGCCACGCCCGCCCGTGTGGCGCGGCGAGCGGTACGGTCATGCGAAGATCCGCGTCGGCTACTGCTCGATGGATTTCCGCGACCATGTGGTTGCCGACGTGCTGGCCGGCTGCCTCGAGCATCACGACCGCTCGCGCTTCGAGATCACCGCATTGTCGTTTGGCCCCGACGACCGCAGCGCCGCGCGCCGGCGCATCGCTGCCACCTGCGACCGTTTCATCGACATCCGCGGCATGAGCGACGAGGCCGCCGCGCGGCTGATCCGCGAGATGGAGCTCGACATCGTCATCGACCTGAACGGCAATACCGGCGACCGCCGCACCGGCATCTTCGCCTTCCGCCCGGCGCCGGTGCAGGCGACGTTCCTCGGCTATCCGGGGACGATGGGCCTGCCCTTTTATGACTATATCATCGCCGACGAGGTGGTGATCCCTCCGCCGCAGCGCGCGCATTACAGCGAGCAGGTGATTTATCTGCCGCACAGCTTCATGCCGACCGACGGCGCGCGGCAGATCCCTTCGCGGCAGCCGACGCGCGCCCAGGCGGGGCTGCCGGAAACCGGGTTCGTGTTCGCCTGCCATAATCACGACTACAAGCTCGGGCCGGAAATGTTCGATATTTGGATGCGCCTGCTGCGGAGCATCGCGGGCAGCGTGCTCTGGCTGCGGGCGCTCAATCCGGCGGCGATGCTCAATCTGCGGCGGGAGGCGAGCGCGCGCGGCGTAGCGCCGGAGCGGATCGTCTTCGCCCCGCGCGTGCCGACCACCGAGGACCATCTCGCGCGGCTGCAGCTTGCCGACCTGTTTTTGGACACGCGGCCCTACAATGCCCACGCCACCGCCTGCGACGCGCTCTGGGTCGGGCTGCCGGTCATCACCTGCCCGGGCGAGAGCTTCCCGAGCCGGGTGGCGGCGAGCGTGCTGCGCGCGGTGGAGATGCCGGAGCTGATAACGTCCTCGCTTGTCGAGTATGAAGCGCTTGCGGCGGCGCTCGCGCGCGATCCCGCGCGGCTCACGCAGCTCAGGGAGAAGCTGGTCCGCAAGAGGGCCAGCGCGGCGTTGTTCGACACGGCCCGATACACGCGGGATCTTGAATCCGCCTACGCCGCCATGCGGGAGCGGCAACGTGCCGGGCTGCCGCCGGCGAGCTTTGCTGTCGGCAGGCTTGCGTCGTGCGCGGCCTAGTCACGGGGTCGGGACGCTTGGGATGAATATCATCGGCATGCCGTTCGGCGATCACGGGGCGAATACAAGGTCATGGGCCTCCCGCCCTATGGCCAGCCGGCCGCACGAGCGCGGTGGGGCTGCGGTTGGTGGCGAGCTCGTGCCGGATCGCGGGCGATCTTGCCGGCGCGCGCCGCCATCTGGAGGCGTGCCGCGACGCCGAGGGCAGGGATCCATCTTGCTCGCCGTCACCGCGCATCTCCGCGCCGATCCAGGCCGCGCCAAGGCAAGCGGTGGCCCTGCCGGCCGGTTTCGTGGTCGATTTGCCGCGCTCGTTCAGCGGGCACGGCGGCGGCTGGCTGCCCGATCGCGAACTGTTCCTCGATTATCGTCACTTGACCTCGGAGGGCATGGCGGTCCGGCTGCGGCGGTTGCCGCGGCCTCGGAACGCCGCGGGACGCGATGAAGCATTTCGGGCCGGCTCCGCAGGACAGAGCACAAAACCGGGACTGGGCGTGGCAATGCCTGCATTGCCGCGCGCCGCTCGCGGGTTGCGCGACCGGCTTCCGCTGCTCCGGTTGCAAGCGCGACTACCCGGTCGTCGCCGGCATTCCGCTCCTGGTCAACGCGCCGGCCGCGTACCTGGCCTCGGGCTGCGCCTCGCTCCGCCGGGCGCTGAAGGTGGCGGAGCGGCGGTGTGACCGGGCGGACGCGACGCTCCCGGAGATCGCACGCGCGCGCCACCGCGAGGTTGCCGAGGCCGAGATCGCCCGGCTCAAGCTGTTCCTCGGCTTGCTGGGTCCGTCCTGTGCCGAGGCCGATACGCCGGCGCAGGCGGCGGCAGGGCGTCAGGCGCAAGGCTGGCCGCTCGACGCGCTCGTTCCCTATCTCATGCGGGACTGGACCGGCACGGCCGAGCTTGCGGCGACCGCCGAGCAGATCGGCGCCGTGCTGAGCAACGCCATGCCGGACGCGCGGGAGCGGTCGGTCGTCTTCGCGGCCTGCGGCGCCGGCGGGCTGCTCGCCCGCCTTGGCGCCGGGTTCGGGCGGGCGCTCGGCTTCGACCTGACGCTGCCGGTGCTGGCGGCGGCACGGCGGCTGCTGGACGGCGAGAGTCTCGATCTGCCGTTGTCGCGCCGTATTGCGGGGGCGGGGCGGATGACGCTCTCCGGTGGCGACAAACCGCCGCATCCGGGCGGGTTCGGGCTCGTCGCGATGGATGCGTGCGAAACCGCCCTGGCGGACGCTTCGGTCGATTGCGTCGTCACCTCGTTCATGCTTGATCTCATGCCCGACCCGCTGCGGCTTGCATATGAAATCAACCGCGTGCTGGCGGGGGGCGGCGTCTGGATCAATTACGGCCCGTCCGGGCCGCTGGCGGCACGCTGGCGCTTCGACTTGGAGGAAGTGGCAGCTTTCCTTCACGATGCGGGCTTCGGCGTGATCGAGCAGCGCGCCTGCCGCGCCACCTATCTCGATTTGAGCCGTGACCTGCCCGCGTGGAGCTTCCGCAGCCATATCTGCTACCTCACCGCCGCCCGCAAAATCGGGCCGCCGCCGGCACGCGCGCCGGCACCGGTGCCGCCATTGCCGGCCGATTCCGGACTGGTGCCGGAACATTTCCCGCAAGCGGAACTGATCGCGGTGCAGGGGCTTGGCGCCACAGACGAGTCGCGGATCAGTTTTCGCACCGAACCCGCGCCGGGGCGTGGCGAAAGCGTCGCGGTCGGCAGTGCGGAGGCGCGGGCATTGATGCTGGTAGACGGGGAAAGGACGCTCGCCGAGATCGCCCGGCTCCTGGGCGGCGAGTTCCCGGCCGATGTTGCCGGGGAAGCCGCCGCCGCCCTGACGCGCTATGCCGCGCGGGGCCTGCTGCGCTGGCGCGTGCCCTGAGATGGCGGGCGGCGCGGACGGCGATCTGCCGGCGTCATGCTGGCGCTGCGTCGAATGCCGCGGCGCGCTGGTTGCGGATCCGACGGGCCTGGACTGCCTGGGCTGCGGCAGGCGCTATCCCGTAGTCGGCGGCATACCGCTGCTGGTCAGGAACCCCGGCGGCTATCTGCGCGCGCAGCGCGCGGCGCTGGCGGCGGCGGTGCGCGAGGCGCGCGACGCCATGGCGCGGCTGGGGCGTGCGGAGCCCCATGTAGATCTGCCCGAGGTCACGCTGGCGCGGCATCGCGACGTGCTGGACGTGGAGGCGCGTCAGGCCGAGCTGCTGCTGGAACTACTCGCACCGGCCGATGCATCGTCGCAGGAACCCGCTTGCCTGGCGGCGGAGCGGCTGGGCTGGAGCATCGACACGCTCATGCCCTATCTGGTGCGGGACTGGACCGGCACGGCCGAACTGCGGACGGCGAGCGGCCTGATAGGCGCGGCCCTGCACCTTGCGTTCCCCGATCCGCGTGGCCGGAGCGTCGCCTATGCCGGGTGCGGCGCGGGCGGGCTGCTTGCGCATGTGCCGCGGGGCTTCGCGCGCGCGGTGGGGTTCGATCTCGCCTTGCCGATCGTGGCGGCGGCGCGGCACCTGCTGGATGGCGCGGCGCTCAAGCTGCCGCTGCCGCGCACGCTCAACGCCGACGGACAAGTCACGCTGCGCGGCGAGGCGCCAGGATTGCCGGTCCAACTTGTGGCGATGGATGCACTTGAAACGGCATTTCCGGACGGGTCGATCGATGGCGCCGTGACCATGTTCCTCACCGACATCCTGCCCGATCCGTGCGCGCTGGCGCGCGAGGTGCACCGGGTGCTGAAGGATGGCGGCGCTTGGATCAACTACGGTCCCTCGGGGAACGATCTGCGCGCGCTGTGGCGGTTCGATGCCGCGGAGGGCGTGGCCTTCTTCGCGGCGAACGGATTCGCGGTGGAGTATGTTGAGGCGCGGCGGGGCACGAACCTCGATACCAGCGCCGTCTGCCCCCCGGTCAGTTTTCGCAGCCCGATCTGTTATCTGACCGTTGCCCGGAAGGCCGGCCAAGCGCGCCCGGCAAGAGCGAGGCCGGCGCCGCCCGCAGCGGCGCTGCGCGAGATCGTGCCAGTGCATTTCCCGGGCGCACGGCTGATCCATCGGCTCGAGGCTACGGACGGCGGCATCGCCTTCCGCCATGAGCGCGCGCCGGGGCGAGCGGAGGAGTGGACCGTCGGCGTTCGCGCCGCGCGTATGCTCTCCTTGGTCGATGGCAAGCGGACCGTGGGCGAGATCGCCCACCGTCTGCACCGCCAGGACCCGGCGCAGCCGATCGAGGAACTGATCGCCGGCTTCGAACGGTTCTTCGGGCAGGGCCTCCTCGGCTGGCGGGCCGAATGATGCCGTGCCATGGCGCATGAGACAGATGTGCCGCGCGAGCTTGCGCTTCTGCTGCTCTGTGCGCGCACCAGGATGGGCGAGAGCGAACGCGCCGCGATCCGCGGCCTGCTGGCCGGCGGCATCGACTGGACGGAGTTCGCGCGCCTGGCCGCGGAGAGCGGCCTCGCCGGCATGGCGGGCGCCAGTTTGGCGGTGGCGGCGCCCGACTTGCTGCCGGCCGAGCTCGAAGATGCGTTCGATACGGTCCGCGCGGAAACGAGCAGGACGAACCTCGCGCGGGCGGCGCAGCTTGGCGCTGTGCTCGCTGCGCTGGAGCAGGCCGGGATCGGCGCGATCCCGCTGCCGCGACCGGATTTCATCGCCGGGGTCTATGGCGATCCCGGGTTTCGCGCCCTCGGGCACGTGCGCCTGCTTGTGGGCGAGCCGGACATGGCGGGGGCGATCGCGGCGCTGGAACGGCTCGGATACCGCCGCCGCCGGCATTTGCGCGCGGCCCAGCTCGATCTGATCCGCCGGCTTCAGGGCTACGAAAGTCTCGTCTGGAACCGCGACGCCAGCCGGCTCGATCTTGTCTCACGTCTCACGCCGCTCGCCGCCGGTTTCGCCATCGACCATGCCGCCATGCGGCGACGAGCTACCCGCATCGGGCTGCGGGGGACGAGCGTGCTCGCCCTCGCGGCGGAGGACACGGTGCGCGTGCTGGCCCTCCCGGGCGAGGGCGATCCGCCGTGGAACCTCGGCGCCGTGTGCGATGTGGCCGCCTTCATCGCCGCGCATCCGGCTCTTGACTGGCCTTCGGTCCTGGCGCGCGCGCGACAGGAAGGCACGGCACGGCCGACGCTGACCGCGCTCGCGCTGGCGCGGCGGAATTTCGATGCGCCGGTGCCCGAGGCGGTGCTGGCGGCGGAACGCGCGGACCGGTCCGTCGGCTTGCTCGCCGAGGAGGTTTCCGCGGCATGGCGGGGTGGCCTGGCCGCGCGGCGCTCCACGGCGCGGAGCCGCGCTCGCTTCTGGGTTCGGCTGCACGACGGCGCGCCAGCGCGCGCCGCTTGCGCGCTGCGCTTCCTGCTGCTGCCGGCGCCTGCCCATGTCGCGCGCGTCCCGTTGCCGGATTTCGTTTGCGGCCTTTACGCCTACGTGCCGCTCAAGATCGCCCAGGAAGCCGCGCTGCTGCCCTTGTTGCGGACATGGCGCGGCCGGCGCGCGCTGGGGCGGGATGCCGACGACGTGCTGGCAAGCGAGCCGACCGATGCGGACGGATGGCTGCGCCGCGCAGGGTTTCTCTCCGCCGGCCGCCGCTACCAGGAGGCGGCGGAGGCGAGCGAGCGGGCGCTCGCCCTCCGGCCGGGAGACAGGACGGCGCTCAGGATCGGTATCCGGGCGCGGCTCGCCTGCTGCGACTGGCACCGGCGCGCCGAGGATGAGCGCGCGGTGATCGAGGCCCTGCGGGTGGGAACCTTGCTCGTCACACCCTTCAATCAGCGGGCGATCAGCAACTCAGAGGCGGACAATCTGCGCGTTGCCCAGCTGTGGGCGCGGACGCTGAAGGCCGCGCCGCTCCCGTTGCGCAACGGCGGCATTTACCGCCACGAGCGGATCCGCCTCGGCTACATGTCCGCCGAGTTTCACGACCATCCCACGGCAAGGCTGTTGGTCGGGGTTCTGGAACAGCACGACCGGGCGCGCTTCGAGGTGACGGCGGTTTCGCTCGGCCCGGCGCGCGACAGCGCGATCCGCCGCCGCATCGTAGCGGCCTGCGCCCGGGTGCTGGAGGCGCATTCGCTTAGCGACGAGGAAGCCGCGCAGCGTATCCGCGCGTTGGAAATCGACATCGCGGTCGACCTCAACGGCCATGCGGGCGCCGGGCGGATGGGAATCCTGGCCCGGCGACCGGCGCCGGTGCAGGTGATCCATGTCGGCAACGCGGGTAGCACGGGCTCGGACTTTCACGACTACATCATCGCCGACCGCACCGTGATCCCGCCCGCAAACGCGCGCTGCTATACCGAAAAGATCGTCTACATGCCGCATTCCTATCAATGCAACGATGACCGGCGCTATCTGCCGGAGGCGAGCCCGATGCGGCGGAGAGATGCCGGCTTGCCGGAGGCGGGCTTCGTGTTCTGCTGCTTCAACAACGCCTACAAGATTGCGCCCCCGGTGTTCGACGTTTGGATGCGGCTCCTGGATGGCGTCCCGGGCAGCGTGCTGTGGCTGCTCAGCGAGGAGCCGTATACCATCCGCAATTTGCGCCGCGAGGCGGCGGCGCGGCATGTCGAGCCCGACCGGCTGGTGTTCGCCGGCACCCTCCCAGCCGACGAGCATCTGGCCCGGCATCATCTGGCCGATCTCTTTCTCGACACGCTGCCGACCAATGCCCACGCCACGGCTAGCGATGCGCTCTGGGCCGGGCTGCCGGTGCTCACCTGCCTCGGCGCAACGTTCGGTGGCCGCGTCGCGGCGAGCCTCTTGCGCGCGCTCGATCTGCCGGAGCTGGTCGCGACCTCGCTCGCCGAGTACGAGGCGCTGGCGCTCGCGCTGGCGCGCGAGCCCGGCCGGCTGGCGGGGGTCAAGGCGAAGCTGGCCCGGAACCGGCATCGCGCGCCGCTGTTCGACACCGCTTCCTACACGCGCGCGCTCGAGACGGCGTTCACGGCGATGCTTGAGCGGCACGCGGCAGGGCTGCCACCTGCCGATATTTGCGTCCAGTCCGCGCGCGGCGATTGATTGCCGCTCGGCGGGCGGCCCGGTATCCTGAAGCGGTCGCTGCACGCGAGGGCAGGGTGGTCGTGCGATTGGAAGTTCCCGGGAAACCCCTGCGCGGCATCGGCGCATCGAATTCCGCGGGGCAGTTCTACGAAGCCTATTTCGGCGCGCCCGGGCCGAAGCGTCTGATCCAGGTCGGTGCGAACGACGGTGTGATGTGCGATCCGCTGCGGCGCTTTCTCGCGCGCGCCGCGCCCGAGGCTTTGCGGGCGTTGCTGATCGAGCCCGTGCCGTTCTATTTCGAGCGGCTGAAGGCGCTTTACTCGGAGCGGCCGGACATCGCGGTGCTGAACGCCGCCTGCGGCGCCGCGCCGGGCAGCGCGCCCCTTTACTATATCGACCCCGCTATTGCCGACGAGATGAACGGCGATGGCCCGGCGAACGACTGGGCGCACGGGCAGGGCAGTTTCGACCGCGACGTGATCGCCTACTGGATCGAGCAGAACCGCTTCCGCGGCGAGACCTATGTCAAGAACATCGCGCGCTATCATGCCGCGATCCGCTCGGTGGAGGTGGCGATCGTGCGGCTTGGCGATCTGCCGCTGGCGCGGGACCATGCGAACCTGCTGGTCGTGATCGACGTCCAGGGCTTCGAGCTGGAGGTGATCCGCGGCATCGACTGGGAGCATCCGCCCGCCTATGTCGTGTTCGAGGACGATCTCAGGCGCGGCGCGCCGATCGACGCCGAGCTGCGCGCGCGCGGCTATTCCTACCTTTGCGGACGCAACGACAAGGTATATGCGCGCGGCTGAGCCCGGATCATGGCGCCGGGCGCGGCGATGAATCGCTCGTTCGACGTGTTGGTGGCGGGCGGCGGCGCGGCCGGCGTGGGTGCCGCGGTGGGGGCGGCGCAGGCCGGCGGGCGCGTGGCGCTGGTGGAGGCGGCGGGCTGCCTCGGCGGCGCCGGCACGATGCGGAACGTGCTGACCTATTGCGGGCTCTACACGCTCGCCGAGCGTCCCCAACAAGCAGTTGCCGGGGTCGCGGAGGCGGTGCTGGCCAAGCTCCGGCGCTGGAACGCCGTCACGCCGCCGCAGCGCCATCGCGGCGTGTTCGTGGTGTTCGATCCCGAGGCCGCCAAGCGCGCGCTGGATGAGGTGTGTCGCGAGGCGGGCGTGGAGGTGCTGCTGCACGCCTTCGTTTGCGACGCCGCGCGCGAGGACGGGCTGCTGCGAAGCCTCGCCTTCGCCGATCATGGCGGCACGCATGTGCTGACTGCCCGCGCCTTCGTCGATGCGAGCGGGGAGTGCGACCTCGCCTTCCGCGCCGGCGCCGCCGTGCGCTACGGCAATGACGGGATGGCCAATCTCGGCACACTCGGCACGCGCTTCGGCGGCGTGGCGACGGATGCGGATGTTTCGGCCGATAGCGTGATGCGGGTAATCCAGGCGGCGAAAGCGCGCGGCATCGGACCGCTCAGCAAGGACCGCAGCGTGGTGACGCGCCTGCCGGTATCGGGCGACGTCGTGACCTATCTTGCCAGCGAGGATTACGACCCGCGCGACGCGCAAAGCGTGAGCCGCGCCGAGGCCAGTGGGCGCGCGCAGGCCTGGACCTATCTCGAAATCCTGCGCGGCCTGCGCGGCTGGGAGCGCGCCTATTTGGTGGCCACCGGTCCGGAGTTCGGCACCCGCGAGAGCCGCCATATCGAGAGCCGTGGCCAGCTTCGTTGGCAGCACGTGACCGAGGGCCGGCGCTTTGCCGACTGCATCGCCCTCGGCGCCTGGGGCGTGGAGTGGCACGACCGCGCGACGTTCGCGAGCACGTTCGTCTATCCGCCCGGCCGTGGCACGTTCGACATTCCGCTGCGCTGCCTGGCGAGCGCCGACACGGCAAACCTGTTCGCCGCCGGCCGGGCGGTGGATGCCGACCGGCAGGCGGGCGCCGCGGTGCGCGTGATGGGCACGGCGTTTGCAACCGGGCAGGCGGCCGGTGTCGCCGCCGCCTGCTGGGCGCGCGACGGCCGCGCGGATGCCGCCGAGGTGCGCCGGCTGCTGTCGGCGCAGGGTGCGATTCTCGATCCGGCGGACATGCCGGCGCCGGTCGACGTATAGCTCTTGGCAGATCGTTAACGGACACCCCGTAGGCTGTGGCGTCATCGCTCCGGCGCGCTGAACCACCCGGGTACGCGGGCCGATCGCTTTGGGGGAACGTATGAACGATTTGTCGGTGGGTTCCGTGCCGGCGCCGGCGTGCCGAACGGGTGCGCCGCTCATCCGCGCCGCCGAGCCGCGCGATGCGGCAGCGCTGGCCCGGCTGTTCGACCAAATGCAGCGCCATTACGGGCGGCCGGTGAGCGCTGATGCGGCGCTCGATGCGGCAAGGATCGCGTGCCAGGCGCCGGTGCATCTGTTCGACCCGCGCACGCTGCTGGCCTTCCGGGGCGAGCGGGTGGTCGGCTCGCTGGTGATGAACGTGAGCTTCCCGGCCTTCGAGCTGACGCGCTCGCTCTATATCCGCGATCTTTACGTCGCCCGCGAGGAACGCCGCTCGGGCATCGGACGCGCGCTGGTGAAGGCCGCGGCCGGGCTCGCGCTGCGCGAGGGCTTCTCCGCGCTCGAGTGGACCACGGATGCGCTGAACGCGGCGGCCCGCGCGATGTACGAAAGCTGCGGCGCCCGCCGGCTCGAGCGCACCTACTACCGCCTGTTCGACGACACGCTGCGGGCGGCGGCGGACGCGTAGCGCGCTACGGCGCCCTCAGCACGATCCCGAACCCCGGCCCGACCGTCTCGTTCCAGGCGGCGGCGCAATCCGGCCCGCAGCGTTGCAGCCAGTTCGGCAGCACCGCGTTCACCAGCAGCGCACGCCGCTCCGCCTCGGCGCGGGCGCTCGGCTGCACGAGCGTCATCGCGCCCGGCTTGTGGCCAGGACCGCACGCCTCGGAGCCGGTGTCGCAGGCAAGCCCCTCGGCGGTCTCGCGGTCGGCGGCATCCCACACCTGCCGCTCGAGCTCCGCCACGCCGCGCTGGATGACGGCGCGCAAATCCGCGGGGATCGCCTCCCAGGCGGAGAGGTTGGCGCCGAAGATCGACAATCCCCAACTGATCGCGATCGGCGAAATGTAGGCGGTCACACCCGACAATCCGATCTCATTGCCGCTCATCGTCCCGGTGATGGCGCAGTCCACCATCCCCGCGCGCACCGAGGGCACGATGTCGGAAAACGGCGTGAGGACCGGGATCGCGCCGAGCGCGCTCATCAGCTCCGATTGCCCGACCGAGGAGGTGCGGACGCGCCGCCCGGCCAGCCCGCGCAGCCCGTCGAAGCCGGTCTTGCAGAAAACCACCTGCGCCGGATAGGCGTAGATCGCCAGCAGCTTGATATGAAACTTCTGCTCGAGCAGCGCCGCGAGGTGGCCGCGATAGGCGGCCACGGTCGCGCGCAGCGCCGGCATGTCGGGATTGAGCGCCGGCAGGTCGACCAGGTTCAGCTCCGGCTCGTCGGCAGAGACAAGCGCGAGCAGCGCGGTGCCGAACGGCACCACGCCGAGCCGCATCAGTTGCAGCATCTCTTGCCCCGGCAGGCCGCTGCGGTCGAAGGCATGGATCTCCGCCTGCACCCGGCCGCCGGAAAGCTGTTCGATCCTCTGTTCCCAGAACGGCTTTTCCAGGCGCTCGTACTGGCTCACGCCGGCAAGGCCGCCCAGGATCTTCAGCCGGATCGGCTCGTCGCCCGCCGCGCCGGCAACTGGCAGGAAGCATCCGACGCAGAAGGCGAGCCAGAGGCGCATGCAAAACGTTGCAACATGGCGGGACATGCGGGCCGGCTCCCTCACGCGCCGCCGGGGATCGGCGGCGCCCGCCGGCAGACTCACCGAAGTGGATTGATAAACCATTTATTTCGAACCTCGGCGTTACCCTTCGCCGCTATCTTCGGAGCGGCCATGAGTCTGGCGATCGGCAGGCGGAACGGGGGGGTGCTGCGCGGGGTCGGCCTGCTGATGCTGACCGCTTCCGGATGGGGACTGAACTGGGCGGCGACCAAATATCTGATCACCGAGTGTCCGCCGCTGACCGCGCGCGGGCTGGCCGGGCTGGCCGCCGGGTTCGGGCTGGCGGCGCTTGCCGCGGCGCGCGGCGAGGGTCTTGCCGTGCCCGCGCAGGCACGGCTCCCCTTGCTCTGCGCGGCGCTGCTCAACGTCACGGCGTGGATGGGCCTCACGACCGTCTCCATGCTCTGGCTGCCGGCCGGCGAAGCGGCGACGCTCGCCTATACGATGCCAGTCTGGGCGGCGCTGCTGGCATTGCCGGTTCTCGGCGAGCGGCTGGGACCGGCGCGGATGGTGGCGCTCGCGCTCGGCCTCGGCGGGGTCTGGCTGCTGGTGCGGCACGGCTTCGGCCGCGACGCCGCGAAGCTGCCGGGAATCGCCGCCGCGCTCATCGCCGCTCTCGCCTTCGCGCTCGGCACGGTGCTGGCCAAACGCCGCAAGCTGCCGCTCGCGCCGCTCGCCGCGACGGCCTGGCAGGTCGGCCTGGGATGCGCGCCGCTGCTGGTGGCCGGCCTTCTGTTCGAACGGCCGCACCTGCTGGCGATGGCTTGGTACGCGTGGGCGGCGCTCGGCTACACTGCGGTGATATCGCTCGGCGTCTGCTACCTCGCCTGGTTCGGCGCCCTGCGGCGGCTGCCGGCGGGGACGGCGGCGATCGGCATGTTGCTGACGCCGGTGATTGGCGTGCTCGCCTCGGCCGCGACCTTGGGCGAGCCGCTGCTGGGCCGGCAGCTAGCGGCCTTGGCGCTGGTGCTGAGCGCGGTCCTGCTCGCCACGCGCTGACCCCCGCCCCGCAGTGATTTGTTAAGCCTTCGCCGATAGGCTCGTGCGCTGGTCAGCCAGGAGCGCCGCATGTTGTTCGCCATCATCCGCCGCGACCACGCGGGCGCCTTCGCGCTGCGCCAGGCAACGCGGCCGGTTCATCTCGAATATCTCGCGGGCGTTGAGCCGCGCATCGCCTACGGCGGCGCGCTGGTGGAGGCGGCGGGCGAGGGGCGGCAGATCGGCTCGATCCTGTTCGTCGAGGCCGACAGTCTCGAAGAGGTGGAGCGGCTTGCGGCGGCCGACCCGTTCGTTGCCGCGGGGCTCTTCGCATCGACTGAGATCGTCCCGTTCCGCGCGGTGTTCCGCGATGGGAAGCGGATATGACACCGGCCACCAACAGCGTCCTTGCCAGCACACGCGCCAGCGCCGCCCCCTACGCGCCACAGGCGCTGCGTTGCGATGCGCTCACGTGTTGCAGCGTCGTGCGCGGTCAAGTTCCTAGTTCAGGGATCGGATTTTTCTCTCAAGCCTGTCCATAACGATGGAAGCTGACCGCCAATCATTCGCACGAATGGGTCGGGCGTTGGCTGGCCAGTATGGCCGGCGCATGTCGGGAGCTCACGGTGACGGTGCGAAGCGTCGCACGGTCCGGTATCCGCACGCTCAGGCCGTCCGCGCGAAGGCGGCGGCGCCGAAGCGGCGCCGGACGGCATCGAGCGGTTCCGGCTTGCCGAACAGATAGCCTTGCACGGCGGTGCAGCCGGCGGCGCGAACCAGTTCGAGTTGCTCCTCCGTCTCCACGCCCTCGGCAACCGTCGTCATGCCGAGCCGGGTGGCGAGCATCGCGAGCGAACCGACGATCGCGGCGCAATCGGCGCGCGTCGCCATCTCGCTCACGAACAGCCGGTCGATCTTGATCTTGTCGAACGGGAAACTCCTGAGATGGCTCAGCGAGGAGTAGCCGGTGCCGAAATCGTCAAGCGCGATCTTCAGGCCGAGCCGGTGCATCTGCATCAGCAGCGCGGTGGTCGCCGCGCCGTCGCTCAGCAGCGCCGATTCGGTGATTTCGATTTCCAGCCGCGCCGGATCGAGCGCGAACTCGGCCAGCGTGCGGCCGATCACGTCCACGATTGAACGGTCGAGGAGCTGTACCGGCGAGAGATTGATCGCGACCGGCGCTTGGTGCGGCAGCTCGGCGAGATCGGCGCAGACGCGCCGCAGAATCCAGGCGCCGATCTGGTTGATGAGCCCGAGTTCCTCTGCCGCCGGTATGAAGAGCGCAGGCGATACCGGCCCGTTCGCGGGATGGCGCCAGCGCAACAGCGCCTCGAAGCCGCACAGCCTCTGGTCGGCGAGCCGGAAGATCGGCTGATAGGCGAGTTCGAACTCTCCGCGTTCCAGCGCGAGCCGCAGATCGGCTTGCAGGGTCAGCCGGGAACTCAAGCGCGTTTGCAGCTCGTCCACGAAGATTGCGTACGTGCCGCGCCCCTTGGCCTTCGCTTGATAAAGCGCCATGTCGGCCTGCTTGAGCAGTGCGTCGCAGTCGGTCTCGCCGTTGCGCGCGACCGCGATCCCGATGCTGACCCCGACCTCGACCCGTCGCATCCCGAGATCGTAGGGCGCGCTCAGGCTCTTGATCACGCGCTCGGCGGTGGCGATCGCCGATTGCGGCATCGCGCTTGCCGTCATGCCGATCGCGAACTCATCGCCGCCGAGCCGGGCGACGAAGTCGTGATCGCGCACGCAGCCGCGCAAGCGGCGCGCCGCTGCTTCGAGCAAGGAATCGCCGGCCGGATGGCCGAGGCTGTCGTTGACGTATTTGAAGCGGTCGAGATCGAGATAGAGCAGCGCGAACCCGCCGCGCGGCCCGGCCTCGCGCAGCGCCGCTTCCACGCGGGTGCGGAACAGGACGCGGTTGGGCAATTTGGTCAGCGCGTCGTGATGCGCCATGAAGCGGATTTGCCCCGCGGCGCGCTGCTGCTCCGTCACGTCCTCGTAGGTTGCCACCCAGCCGCCGTCGGGCAGCGGCCGCTGCGAGATCGCGAGCGCGAGATCCTCGCCGTCGGCCGCGACGAAGGCGGCATCGCGCCGCGCCGCGCCCGCATCCGCCTGCTGCGAGAACACGCGCTCCACGGCCGCGCGGCTGATCCGGCCGCCATTGCGGATGGCGCCGAACAGCGCCGTAACGCTGGTTCCGGGCCGGGCGCTCGCCGCCTGGATGCGGAAAAGCTCGAGGAAGCGGGCGTTGCAGACGATCAGGCGCTGATCGGAATCGACCATCAGCAGCCCTTGTGACATGTTGTTCAAGGCGGCCGTGAACAGCACGTTCTGCACCTGCAGCTCGGCCATCGCGTCCTTGACCCGTTCGTTCGCCTCGCCGAGCTCGGCGAGGGCCCGCTTGAGGGTCGTGATATCGGTGCGTATGCCGACGATGCCGCCGTTGCGCGTGCGCCGTTCGGTGATCAGGATCCATCTGCCGTCCGGGAGAAGCCGCTCCAGCGTGCCGCTGGCGTTGCGGTGCCACTCCACGGTGGCGGCGACGAACTGCTCCACGTCGCCACCGCTCTGCGGATATTGCCCGCGCAGCGCGCCATAGCGCACGATGTCCTCGAAGCGCGCGCCGGGCCGGATCGAGGCGGTGCTGACGGAATAGAGTTCGCGGTAGCGGCGATTGCACGTCACCAGCCGGTCGGCCGCATCCCACATCACGAAACCGTCGGACATCGACTCGATCGCGTCGTCCAACCGGTCCTTGGCGTCGCGGCGTTCGCGCTCCACCAGTTCGCGCTGCCGCAAAGCGGCGATCAGCGCGCCCGAGAGGAACAGCACCAGGACCGCGAAGGCGGCGGCGCCGAGGACGAGGCGCTTGCGCTCGCGCTGCCAGTCCGCGAGCGCCGCCGTGACGTCGATATCGAGCGCCACTCTCACGTCCGGATAAAGGGTCTGTGCCCAGATGCCGACGGCGAGGTGCGCGCGGGGCGCATCGTAGAACAGGAAGGGCACGTCCGGCTTGGCAAGCGTCTCGAGGTCGGGCTGCACGTGCTTGCCAAGCGCCACCGCGTCGTAGGGCACGCTGGCGAGCAGCACGCGATTGGCGCGCGTGATCGCGATGTGCAGTCCCGGCACCTCCGCTACCGGCGCGAGCAGGGCGATGATCGAGGGTACCGGTACCTCGGCGATGGCGAACACCTCGCCGATGCCGGCCAGGACCACGTCGCGCTTGAGATACCACGATTCGTCGCCGGTGCCCGGATTGACGATCGGCCCCTCGACCGCGACGCCGCCCGGCTGTGCGGCGGCCTCGGCCGGGAAGGGGGGCAGCCGCTCGCCGCCGGGCCGGGGGCGGGCGGAAGCGAGGATCGCACCATTGGGCCGGACCAGCAGCAGGTCGCGATAGACAAAGGTCTCGTAATTGAACGCCCGCAACAGGCGGGTCGCCGCCTGCGGCGAGAGCCGATCCTCCCCGAGCGCCGCGCCGAACAGCGGCGGGAGGCTGGCGAGCGCGCTGTCCACCTGGAGGAGCTGGCGGTTGATCGTGTTGACCGCCACCACGGCGGCATTTTGCGCGCGCAGCTTGGCGTTCTCGATCGCCGCGTTGCGTGCCCGGGCGAGGAACGTCGCCGTACCGACGCCGATCACGGCGATCACCAGCGCCGCCGCGACGACGATCGCGATATAGGCGTTGCGGTACCAGCGATGCTCACGCGGCGGAGCGGCGGCAGGCGCGCACGGGGGGCGGACGTCGGCCGCGGCCGCGGCGGGGTCGGGAAAGTCGAGCAACTTCGTGCGGGCCCTGGGCGGGACAGGGGGCCACAATGCCGTGGCGCGCTTTCCAAGCCCTTAGCGTCGACCTACCCGAGTGTGCCGGGCTGCTTATTGCGCCGGATGAGCGGGGAGGGCCGTGGGCCGGCCGAGTTTGCCGCCGTTCCGCCCGACATTCCTGTCGCCGTCGCCGTGAGACAGCATGAGCGTATTGCCGGGGGCGCGGACATCGTAACGGATCCATCAAAAGCCGGCCGGGCTTTCGCGCGCCAGGACTTGAACGCCGCCGGGGAGGTCGCGCTTGCTGGACCACGGGCAATCGCCTACGCCGAGGGACGAGGCGGGGGAGGGTCATGCATAGACCGATCCTGATGGCCGCATCGGCCGCCGCGCTCTGCGGCATCGCGCTTGCCGGCGTGGCGGCGGCGGAAATCGGACCGACGATTTTCGCGGGGGCTTGCGCGGCGTGTCATGCGGCCGGATCGCCGCGTGTCGTCGCTGGCCAGCCCTTGCTCGGCAAGACCCGTGCGATCATGGGCGACACTCCGGCGCGCGCCATCAACTTGGTACTGGACGGGCATTTTCCGCCGCCCGAGCAGCGCGGCGCGTGGATGCCCTCCTTCGCCGGGATGCTGGACGATGCCGAAATCGCCGGCGTGCTGAACTGGCTGCGCCAGGAAGCAGGACAGCCGCCCTGGCCCGATCTGGCGGCGCGCGTGCAGGTGGCGCGGGCCAACGGTGCGGAGGCGCGGCGATGACCCGGCTCGTTCTGAACGGCGCTTCGGTCGAGACCGACGCCGATCCCGCCACGCCGCTGCTTTACGTGCTGCGCGATGATTTCCGCCTGAGCGGCGCCAAATACGGCTGCGGCCTCGGGCAATGCGGCGCCTGCACGGTGCTGCTGGAAAGCCGGCCGGTGTTTTCCTGCATCACGCCGCTTCTCGCGGTGGAAGGTAGGCAGGTCCGCACGATCGAAGGGCTGGGCGGCATCGACAATCCAGGGCCGGTGCAGCGCGCATTCCTCGAGGAACAGGCGGCGCAGTGCGGCTACTGCATCCCCGGCATGATCATGCGCGCGCAGGGATTGCTGGAGCGGAAGGCCGCGCCGACCGAGGCCGAGATTCGTGCCTCCATGCAGCCCAATCTCTGCCGCTGCGGAGCGCACATGCGGATCCTGCGCGCGGTGCGGCGCGCCGCAACCCTGCTGGCGCAGCGATGAGCGGCCTCGCTCTTGCCCGTCGCGCGGTGCTGGCGGGCGGGTCACTCACCGTGCTGTTCGCGCTCGCGCGCGGGCGCGCGGCGGACCAGCCGGCGAGCGGCGAGCTTTCGGCGGCCGCCGATCTCGATTCCTGGATCCGCATCGGCCCGGACGGGCGCGTGACCGTCTTCACCGGCAAGGCCGAGCTCGGGCAGGGCATCTCGACGGCGTTCATCCAGGTCGCCGCCGAGGAGCTGGATGTCGCGCCGGCCGAGATCACGCTGGTCACGGCCGACACGGCGCGCACGCCGAACGAGGGTTACACGGCCGGCAGCCACTCGATGCAGGACAGCGCGACAGCGATCCGCGATGCCGCGGCCGATGTGCGCGCGTTGCTGGTCGCGGCCGCTGCCGCGCGCTGGAACCTTGCGCCGGCGCTGTTGCGGACGGCGGACGGGCAGGTGCTGGCGCCCGACGGGCGGCGGATCTTCTATGGGGAGCTGGCCAGGCGGGTCGATCTGCACCGGCCGGCGCCGCTTCCTTATCCGCTGAAACCGCCCGCCCAGTACCGGCTGGTCGGCACCTCGATGCCGCGCGTCGATTTGCCGGCGAAGCTCGCCGGGGTGCCGAGCTATGTGCAGGATTTGCGGCTGCCCGACATGCTGCACGCGCGCGTAGTGCGGCCCATCGCCTATGGCGGGAAGCTGCTGGATGTGGACGAGAGTGAGGCAGCCCGCCTTCCCGGCGTCGTGAAAATCGTGCGCGACGGCAGTTTCCTCGGCGTGATCGCCGAGCGTGAGTTCGCCTCCATCCAGGCTATGCGCGTGTTGGCAGCAAGCGCGCGCTGGGCGCCAGGTCGCGCGCTGCCGAAGCGGGATGCAATCGCGCAGTTCCTGCAATCGGCGCCGCACCGCGACATCGCAGTGATCGACCGCCCGGCACCGCTGCCAGAGGGTGCGCGCACGCTGACGGCGCGCTACTCGCGGCCGTTTCTTGCGCATGGCGCGATCGGTCCGTCCTGCGCGGTCGCGCTGTGCCGGGACGACGGCTCGTACGATGTGTGGACGCATACGCAGGGCGTGTTCCCGTTGCGTCATGCGCTCGCGCAGATGCTGCAGCTGCCGGACGAGAAGGTGCGCTGCATTCATCTCGAGGGTGCCGGCTGCTACGGCCAAAACGGCGCCGACGACGTGGCGGCGGATGCGGTGCTGCTGGCGCGCGCGGTGCCCGGCCGGCCGGTGCGGCTGCAATGGATGCGCGAGCAGGAGCAGTATTACGAGCCCTATGGGCCGGCGATGGTCGCCGAGGTGAAGGGCGCGCTCGATGCCGCCGGTCGTGTCGCCGGATGGGATTATCAGGTTTGGAGCAACGTCCATACGCAGCGGCCGGGGCCGGCCGGGGTGCTGCTGGCGGCGCAGGAGATGGAGCCGCCGTTTCCGCTGCCGCCGCCCAACCCGATCCCGATGCCGGAGGGCGGCGGGGACCGCAACAGCAACCCGATCTACGACTTCCCCGGCCAGAAAGTGACCTACCATTTCGTGCCCGACATGCCGGTGCGCGTCTCGGCCCTGCGCTCGCTCGGCGCGCATCTGAATGTGTTTGCGATCGAAAGCTTCATGGACGAGCTCGCCGATGCGGCGCAAGCCGATGCCGTCGCGTTCCGCCTGGCGCATCTTTCCGATCCGCGTGCGCGCGACGTGGTGCGGGCGGCGGCGGACGGGTTCGGATGGGGGTCGGCGCCGAGGCGGTCGGGGCGCGGGTTCGCATTCGCACGCTACAAGAATCTCGGCGCCTACTGCGCGGTGGCGATGCAGGTCTCGGTCGGCGCCGACCGCCGCATCCAGTTGGGACGGGTCGTGGCGGCGGTGGACAGCGGACAGGCAGTCAACCCGGACGGCATCCGCAACCAGGTCGAGGGCGCGATCGTGCAGGCGTTGAGCTGGACGCTCTACGAGGAGGTTGTGTTCACCCCGGAGCGGATCGTTAGCCGCGACTGGAGCAGCTACCCCATCGTCCGCTTCAACGCTGTGCCGGAGAGTGTCGAGGTGCACGTGATCAACCGGCCGGGCGCGCCCTATCTCGGCACCGGCGAGTGCGGCCAGGGACCGGCGGCGGCCGCGGTGGCAAACGCGATTGCGGATGCAACCGGGATCCGATTGCGCGACATGCCGCTGCGGCTGCCGGCGGCTTGAGCCCCGGCGGGGGCCGCCTGGCTAAAATTCCGGCACCAGCCGCAGTGCGTACCAGGTCGGGCCGGCGAAGGCGAGGTTCTCGTCGGGGTTGCGCTTGGGCAGGATCAGGAACAGCGCCACCTTGCGCTTCTCGGCGCGAAGCCGGTTGATCTGCTGCTGCACATCCACCGCCGTCGAAACCGGCGTCGCGCCGATCTGTAGCAAGACGTCACCCGGTTTCACCCCGCGCTGCGCCGCATCGGTGCCTTGCTCGACGCCGCTCACCAACAGGCCGTTCCAGCCCGGATCGAGCTCATTCTTGGCCCTTAGTTCCGGGGTCAGCGGCTCGAGCTTCAGCCCGAGATCGGCGGGCACGGTCCAGTGCGGAAGTTCCGCCTTGGTCGGCGCGTCGACGGCTTCCCACTCGGTTTTCGGCCATTCGGCGATCACGACCGGCAGCGTCAATTCCTGTCCATCGCGCAGCACCGTCACCTTGACCGTCTGCCCGGGCGGGGTGCGCGCGATCCCGCGGATCAGCGCCCGGTCATCGGACGGCGCAATGCCGTCGAGCCGCAGGATCACGTCGCCCGTGCGGATGCCCGCGATGTCGGCCGGGCTGTCGTCCGTCACCCAGGATACGATCGAGCCGCGCGGCTCGCTCATGTGCAGGCCGAGCGCGATGTCGGGCGTTACCGGCTGCACTTTCGCGCCGATCCAGCCGGGCCGGATCCAGCTCGATCGCATCAGCCGCTCCACGATGAAGCGCGCATCGTCCGAGGGGATCGCGAAGCCGAGCCCGGCGGAAGCGGCGGTCGGCGAGAGGAGCGCCGCGTTCATGCCGATCACCTCGCCGTTCATGTCGAACAGCGGGCCACCGGAATTGCCGTGATTGATGGGCGCGTCGGTCTGGATGAAATCATCGACCGGCGATTCCATGATGTTGCGGTTCACCGCGCTCACGATCCCGGCGGTGACCGACAGCCCGACGCCGAGCGGGTTGCCGATCGCCAGCACCGGATCGCCGATCCGCACCTTTGAACTGTCGCCCCATTTGATCGCCGTCAATGGGTGGCCAGCATCGACCTTGAGGACCGCGATATCGACCACGCGGGCGGCGCCGATCAGGTGCGCGGGCACGCGCTCGCCGTCGCTGAAAGTCACGAACAGCTCGTAGGTGCCGTCGACCACGTGCCAGTTGGTCGCGATGATCCCCGTGGGATCGACGACGAACCCCGATCCCGCCGCGGTCTTGAACAGCGGCGCCGGGTCGGTGCTGGAGGCCGCCTGGCTCTTCGCCTCGGCGGCGCTGATCGCGATGTGCCCGGTGATGTTGACCACCGTCGGCAACAGCCGGCGCACCAGCTCCGCCTGGTTCATCTGCATTTCCTGGGCGGAGACCGGGCGTGGCGCCCCGAGCACCAGGGTGGCGGTAAGCGCAAGCGCGCCGACGAGCGCGCCGTACGCCCGCCGCGACGACCGCAGCAGTCGGGTTACGCCCGCGGCCACACCACCTGGCCGCGGATTTCGCCCGCCGGATTGTCTTGCGTGTGGACGTTCACGTACCACAGCCCGGCGGCGAACTGCTCGGCCTGCGCGGGCGTCAGCGTGGTCTCTCCGGTGATCGGGCTCGGCGCCGCGCTGCCCATGTGGGTCAGCCAAATG
>Ga0209062_1001078_pt1 | contig 55654 bp, 42 predicted proteins | sample Coa_R2_2_FD_187158 | JGI IMG/M metagenome (GOLD analysis project Ga0209062, IMG submission 187158) | Surface soil microbial communities from Centralia Pennsylvania, which are recovering from an underground coalmine fire - Coalmine... | ecosystem: Environmental > Terrestrial > Soil > Unclassified... | reverse complement strand
GATCGGCTGCCGAGATGGTCAGCGAGCGGGGTTTTCGACCACGCATGAGGATGCCTCCCACAAGGGCCTATCCTCAACATAACCGATGACCCGAATTTGTTGCACGATTTGTGAGCAGCACCACTAGAGTCGATGCCGGATGGCCCAAAGATCGGGGAAAACGGGATGGAACAGCGATTTCTTGAGAAAGTCCACCCCAAGAGACCCGCCGGTGCCGCGTTTGCTGCCAATGGTCCGCTCCACGAGTTTGATGTGTCGGTAACGCCACTCCTGAAAGCCTTCGTCGAAGTCGGTCATCAGTTCAAAGAGAATCTCCATATCCGGCTGGCTCTTGTAGAGCCGTAAGATCCCCTCCTCCACGGTTTCGTCTGGCGTGGTCGGCAACGTGATGTCGCGCGTCTTGAGTGCCTCGGGAATCGTTACACCGTGGTGCGAAAGAAAAACGTAGAACGCATCAATCACGGAGGGTTCATGAAGCCGGCGCACGAGTTGGCCGTAAGTCGGGGTGCCACCGCGCTGGTGTTTGAGCATATCGGCGCGCTTGTAACCCAGGACAAACTCCAGTTCGCGGAACTGGCTCGATTGAAAGCCAGAGGCGGTATCGAGCCGGTCGCGGAAGCTATTGAACGACATCGGCGTGAGCGTTTCGACAATGTCCACCTGCTCCACAGCCACTTTCATCACTGTGCGGAGTCGCTTGAATGTACTGATGGCGGGGTAAAGCCGGTTGGCGACGAAATCTTCTTTCACCTTGTCGAGTTCGTGCAGAAGGAGCTTGAACCACAGCTCATACGCCTGGTGAACAATAATGAACAGCATCTCGTCGTGTTCGGGAGGTTCCGATCGCGGCTGCTGAAGGGCGAGTAGTTGATCGAGATGCAAGTAACTGGAGTAAGTGAGTTCCACGGCAAGCTCCGGCCAGCGCAAGAAGCGGAAGCCATCACCCCCGCTACCGGTAGCTTATCGCCGTCGTATCGGAGCGAGGGTACTTCTTTGGCGAGAACCTCACGGAGCAGCTGTGAAGCCCGGTTTTGTGGGCGCCTGCCGGCAGGTCACCAGTCCGGCGGCCGGCGTGTTCCAATCGGCCAGCAACCGAAGGACTGATGAGAATTTCGCAGGTGGATTCTGGAAGGTCGCTTTCGCGCCGAGTACACTCGTTTCTGTCATATTTGGAGGAACACCGGTGCGTATCCCGCTTGCGACGGTCATCGCATTCTTCCTCATTGCATCCACTGCAATCGGACAACCTGAACCCACGGACGCACGCGGATTTCTCGCACGCGGCGATCAGTGGTATACGAAGGGGGAATTTGAAAAAGCCATTCAGGATTTTACCGAGGCCATTCGACTGGAGCCCAAGAACGCGGCGGCATTTGTCAACCGGGCCGCTGCCTCGTGTCAACTCGGGAATTACGAGAAGGGGCTTGCGGATTACACGGAAGCCATCAAACTCGATCCCAAAAATGCCATCGCCCACAACGGCCGAGCATGGATCTACAAGCAGAAGAACGAGTGGGATAAGGTTTTGACCGAGTGTGACTCCGCATTGGAACTCGACCCGAACAACACCGATGCCTTCTGGTTTCGCGGCACCGCGTATCAGGCCAAAGGGGAATACACCAAGGCTCATAAAGACTACAGCGAAGTGCTCCGCCTCAATCCAAAACACAGTCTGGCGTGGTACTCACGCGGTTGCTTACAGGTCGAAACCGGTCAGAGCGATAAAGCGATTGCAGATTTCACCACAGCAATCCAAATCGATCCCAAATTAACGGACGCCTACTACCGACGCGGCCGCGTCTATTACCAAACCAGTAAGTGGGGCGAAGCCATCGCCGATTTCACCCAGGTCATCAAGCTCAATCCCAGCTTCGCGGGAGCCTGGACTGAACGCGGCAACGCCTGGAGTATGCGCGGAGAATATGGGGCAGCGATCAAAGACTACGACGAAGCCATCCGACTCAAACCCAACGACGCGACACTCTACTACAATCGCGGTCTTGCGTGGGGCCACGCCGGCGAAGCCGACAAGTCCATCACCGATCTGAATGAGGCGATCCGCCTCAATCCAAAGAATCCGACCTTCCTCCTGTCGCGAAGTCACTGCCTGGAGCGGCTCGGGAAGCTCAAGGAGGCTCTCAAGGACGCCGACGAAGCCATTCGGTTGGCTCCGAAGAACGCGGATGCAATTGCTTGTCGCGGCTGGATTCAGGCATTTCGTGGAAACTGGAAAGGGGCGCTGAGTGATTACGATGAAGCGATCCAGGTGAACCCTAATCTCGCCGTGGTGTATGCGGACCGCGCGTTGTTGTGGGCAGGCTGCCCGGATGCGCAATACCGCGATGGCGCCAAGGCACTCATCGATGCGAAGCGTGCGTGCGAACTGACCGGCTGGAAGGATCAATATGCGCTGGAAGCCTACGCCGCAGCGTGCGCGGAATGCGGTGACTTCGAACAGGCCATGCAATGGCAAACGAAGGTTCTGGAACTTAAGTCCAGGCGGGAACAGAACCAGTCCGGATTTCACTATCGCCTGGAACTCTACAAAGCCAAGAAGCCCCTGCGGTTGGTCGTGCGACACGAACCAGACTAAGTACAGATCCCGTAAGGAGTGGACCAGTCGTCCGCTTCCCTCCCACCTCCCCCTTTGAGGCTTTGAGGGGAGGTGGGAGGGAAGCGAACCCCTTCAGTTGCCCCGCCACGATATAAACTTATGATCGTGCGAATATAATCCGTTCTGTTACACTTCACCCGATGCCCCGCTCGTGACTGTTTTCCGGTTTCCGAGCGTTTTTCCTGTGTCGTCCAGTGTCGTCTGGTGTCGTGTTGTCGGAGCCTTTTTTCCCTCGGTCTGTGGGGCTGGGGTTGATCCACTAGCCACAGACATCTGCCCGTCGCTGACGCTTCCGGCTCGTCAACTCATCGGCCCGGCGCTTCTGGTTAACTCGACTGCCCTCGTTCGCAAAGCAGCGGAAAGCTGGCATGCTTGACTCAGCCGCGGATGCACAGCCCCAACGGTAGCGTGGCCGAGGAGCCAGCTAAGTCAAGTATACACAATACCACACATTTGTCCAGCGCGTCGGTCGGGCTATGCTCGCACTTCGCTTCGACCACCAAGCGGAAGAGTCCCCAGCACTCATTTCCCACCGATTCTTATGTTTACGCCCCCAGGTTCTTGATCACTTCGTCCGTGAGTGTTGTTGTCGTGCCATCGCCACCGAGGTCGCGTGTGAGGCCAACACCGGCTTCGAGCGTCTTCATCACCGCACGCTCCACACGTGCACCCGCTGGACCGTGACCCACGTATTCGAGCATCAACGCGGCGCTGCGAATCACGGCGATGGGGTTGGCTTTCCCCTGCCCCGCGATGTCCGGCGCGCTGCCGTGAACGGCTTCAAACACCGCATAACGATTGCCGTAGTTTGCGCCAGGAACCAAACCCAGTCCACCGCTTGGTCCAGCTGGGCCAACCAGCCCCGCAGCGAGATCGGAAATCACGTCGCCGAACAGATTTTCCATCACCAACACATCGTACTGGGACGGGTCCATCGCCAGTTCCAAACAGACGTTGTCGATTGGTTTCTCTTCGAACTGAATGAAGGGGTAATCGTCGGCCACTGCTCGCGCACACTCAAGGAATAGCCCGTCAGAGAGTCGCATCACATCCGCCTTGTGGCAGAACGTGACCATCCGACGACCGCGGTGCCGGGCCAATTCAAACGCGAACCGCACGATTCGCTCTGCTGCCGACCGGGTGATGAGCCGGACACTCTCCACAACCCCTGGTACGACTTCGTGTTCCAGCCCGGCGTAGAGACCCTCCGTGTTTTCGCGCACAACGACCAAATCGACTTTCTCGTAGGGTGTTTTGATTCCGGGCAGTGTGTTGACCGGCCGCACGCTCGCGAACAGTTCCAATCCTTGCCGGAGTCGCACGTTGATCGAGCGATAGCCTTTGCCGACGGGCGTGGTACACGGCCCCTTGAGGGCAACTCGGTACCGGCGGATCATTTCGAGTGTTTCTTCCGGCAGCGGTTCGCCGAACTGCTCCGCAGCCGGAATGCCGGCCGCGGCCTTCACCCAATCGATTTTCACCCCTGCGGCAGCGACCACGCGGCACGCCGCCTGAGTTACCTCCGGACCAATTCCATCGCCCTCGATCAGCACTATCTGCATGCGCCCTCTCCGAAAGGTTGTTACTCTCAGAATGTTAGTAATCCCTCATATTGGCAAGCAGCGATCCTTTCTGCTGCGGCGCGGGTTTCATGCTCTGGGCGTTGAAGAAAAGAAATCGGAGTCTCCAACGCAGGGAATGCGGACAACTTCGGGGAACGGAATCTGATAAGCTAGTCTCTAATGGTCACATGGCGTCAATCCATGCTGACTGGGTGTCTGTGGATTTCGGCGTCGGAGATTGGGGCACAGTTGTTGTGTTCTGGAAATGTCTGAAACACAGGAAACAACCGCGCCCAAATCTTCCCGCCGAAATCCACAGACACCACCCGACAGACTGAACGAAAAAGAGCCGGGAGGCGAATGATGGAAGCGGTTGTGCGGGCCATTTGCCCACAGTGCCAAACAGCGCTGAGAATCCCCGCCAAGTGGGTCGGCCAGACGGTGAAGTGCAAACAGTGCGGTGCATTGGTCCGTTCGCAGGCGAACTCGCAGAACAATACGCCGATGAACGGCGCCACACCAGCCGCCGCCCCACAACCTAACGCCTTCGATTTCAGCCAACCTTCAGAAGAAGACAATAACTTTTTCGGCTTGCCAGAACCAGCCTCACCCCCGCCTGCACCAGCCCCCACAGCACAACCGCCAGGTTATCCCTATCCCGCACCGCCGGGGTATCCGGCCGCACCGGGATACCCCCACGCCCCACCGCCCGGATACCCCTACGCAGCCCCGCCAGGATATCCCGCACCACCACCAGGTGCCGCCTATCCCTATCCTGGCTACGCACCACCCGCAGGATATCCTCTACCACCGGGCTACGCCCCGCCCCCTGGCTACCCCCTTCCACAACCGGTACCGGCGGCGGCTGTTCCAGCCCCGGCACCGGCGCAGACGGCAACACCCAACGCACCGTCGCCATACCAGCCAGCAAAGCCTGGCCCCAAGTCTCCCGCCGCGACACCGACGGGTTCAAAAGGCAAGCCGCAAGCAACGGCAAATGCGGCTCCCGTGCCACCAAGCAATGAATTCAAGATGGACTCTGCCGACGGCACCGCGCGCGTCTCACGCGCGCGTGGCCGATATCGACGCCGGGGAAATGGGAACAAATTCATCTGGATCGGCGTTTGTCTCTTTTTAACCGGCGGGCTGGTGGCGGGCGGCATCTTCGGCGCGAAGTATCTCAACAACACCTTCGGGCAGAAAGAGAAAAAGGACGACCCGCAGAGTGGTGCTCAGGATTCGAAACCATCGAATAACTCCGGGAGCGGCACCAAGACTGCTTCCACCGCCTTTCCGCGGCGGCTGTTGTTCATCTCGATCTCAAAGTACATGTATCTCAACCCGCTCACCGCTTCGCGGGATGGCATCGATCTGACCAAGCCGGCCGCGCTGCGACTCGCCTACGACTGGCGTGTTCCGACCGAAACCAACAACAACCAGGTGTTCCTCCTGTCCGACACGCTGATCGGTGCTGAATCGCGGCTACCCATGAAGAGTGTCGTGCAGGGTACGTATCTCGAGTTCTTCAAGACCAGCCGTGCCCAAGATCGGATCGTGATTTACTTCGGCGGGCATGCACTCGAAAAAGACGGCAAGGCATACCTTGCACCGATGGAAGCCGAACCGGAAGGCGAAGAGTGGGAGAAGTCGCTGATTCCACTCGACCATTTCTACGCCGAACTCCAGAAGTGCCCCGCGTCGCAGAAGGTCGTGATTTGGGACGTCTGCCGATACAACCCTGAAAAAGGCCGCGTACGCCCGGGGTCCGAACCCATGAGCGAAGGCCTCTATAAAGCACTGACTTCGCCCCCGCCTGGGATTCAAGCCGTAACCACCTGCAAAGCCGGAGAAAACGCAATGGAGTTCTCCGCGCTGCGACCTGACGGCTACGCCGGCGCCGCGTACAGCGGAAGCTCTTTCCTCGAATCGATGAAATTCGTCGCAGAACCGCGGAACAACCGCATGCCCAAAACGGCACCCACGGCCGCCGATCCGCTACCTGTCATCGCGTGGACGCCCGCGATCGCGAAGCGGACGGAAGAGATGTCCGCGATGGCCGAAAAATCCGGAAGTGGTGGAAAACAAACCATCACGCTTGCCGGCACCGCGCCGGCAAATCTCCCCGCGCCCAACGCTGACGAAGCCGTCGCGGTGCGTTTTGAACTCCCACAGGCACCCAAAGGGGCATCCGCTGCTGAGATCAAGGGCGTCGAACGAGAATTCTACCTCCCGCCACTCAAGCCCGGCCTGATCTCCATCGCTCTGTCCGACTTCCCCTTCCCCGCCAACGTGATGAAGGAGTACAAGAGCGACAGCGTTTCATTTGAAGAAATCATGAAAGACAAGGAGAAGTATCCGCTCCGCTTCGCCGTGCTGGAGGCAATGAACAAGATCCGCGACAAATGGATTCCCGGTGCCGGGGCCACATCTCTTCGCCAAAGCGTGAAGGGTCCGATTACCGATACCATCAAGGCCGAGGTCAAAAAAGAACAGGAGTTCTGGGCCATTGGCATCATCGAATTGGAACTGCAACTGGACAATCTCAAAGCTGTCGCCAGTATGCGCGACGCGGAACCAAAACGGTGGCAGGCGAACTATGACTTTGCCCTTGCTTCGGTGAAGGCGCGTTTGGCGTACATGAACGAGTACAACAAGCTCCTGGGCAACCTCATCACTGAATCGTTGCCGGCGCTCGATCCGAAACTTGGTCAGGATGGCTATACGCTCGTGGCTTCGGAAAACATGAAGAGCGGCAAGGACATCAAGAAACTGGCTGAGGAAGCCCAGGAACTCTTCCAGAAGATTACTGTGGATTACAAGGGCACACCCTGGGCCATCCAGGCCAAACAAGAGAAGTCAGTTGTGATCGGCCTGAGCTGGAAGGCCGCATCGTTGGATCCTGGGAAAGACAAGAACTGACGCCACACAGCAGTCGCGCAAGGAACTGGGGAAGGTCATCCGAGACGTGTCTCGGATGACCTTCCCCAGTTCCTTGTCTTCCACTTTCAGCGGTCGGCGACGGTCACGATCTGTCGTGGTGTCCGCACGTCAATGTACAAGCCGCTTTTGGCGTCACCCATGAGTTTGCCGCGAACGCGAATCGTCTTCTGGCGGAAGTCGCGCCGAACCTGTTCGAAATCTCCCCCCGCGTTGAAGTACTCCGCCGAGATGTGGACGGCAAACTGAGTCGCCAAGTCGGAGTTAACTTCCGATCTCAGGATCACAGGCCCCTGGCCCGTCACCGACGCGACTTTGAACTCGACTGTCTGAATTTCTCCCACTCGCTCTCGGGCCTGTTCGGGAGTGAGGATCAGATCGGCGAGTCCAGGCATGTGGTCGCCAGGAACGGGCGCATCGCCGGGTTGCTTCGCGATCTCCGGGTTGGTCGGGGTTATCGCACCGGGATTGTTCCCCTTCCCCAACTGGTAAGCGATAATTGTCGCCGCGACACAGAAAACGGTGGCAGTAACTCCGATCCCCACAAACAACCAGATGCGCCGCCCAGCAGAGAGAGTCACCGCCGCGGGAGCTATCCGTTTTCCCTCGCTCGAGGCCAGCTTCGGTCTCGTGGGGGAGTTTCCTTTCCCGTTCGATAACCCAGAACCAGCTATGGGAGGCGTGGCCGCCTGTAGCGGGGTGGTTTGCGACGAAGCAGCACGCGCTGTGGACACCGGGTTGCCGCCGGCCCCTTTCGGCTCGGGGGTGTAGCGTGGGGGGGACTTCGTTGGTACGGGGAAGGCGGCATTGCTTGCCGTGGTCCGGGAATCCGTGCTGGCCCCGCCAGGTTGCTCGCGAACATTCGCCGAACTCCCACTGTTGCGGGTGAACACCCCGCGGCCCGGCGCAAATAACATCCGCGCAAGTGATGGCTGAGCCCCCGACCTCTCCGAGGAAGGCCCCAACAGCGCCTGGACCAGAGGACAGAGGTTCGGCATCTCCCGTTCCGGCGGCGGGGCGATCGGCTGCTCGGTCCATTCCGCCAGCGCTTCCGCGACTTCAATGGGTTGCTGATAGCGATCCTCGGGTTTCTTCGCCATCATCTTGCGCAGCACGGCGAGAATACCCGCAGGCACGTCAGTGCGAAACGTTTCCACCGCGCGTGGTTCGCGTGTCTGGTGCGCGACGAGTTTGGCTGCGATCGTGCCTTCCGGAAAAGGTGTCTGGCCGGTGAGCATGAAGTACAGCGTTCCGCCGAGCGAGTAGATATCGGCGCGGACATCCACTACGTTCGTAACCGCCTGTTCCGGCGCAAGGTAATCCGCCGTTCCCAACACACATTTGTCGTCGTACTTCTCGGTGACGCTGTCTTGCTGTTTGTTGAAGAAGCGGGCCAGGCCCATATCGAGCACTTTGATCACGCCAGCACGGTCGAGCAGCAGATTTCCCGGCTTGATGTCGCGGTGCACCATCCCCAGCTCATGCGCGTGCTGCATCCCCACGGCTGCCTGTGCGATGTAATGCGCCGCCCGAATGGGATCGTACAGTTTCTTCTCCATCGCATACCGTGCAACGATCTCCTGAAGGCTGTGGCCGTCCACATACTCCATCACGAGAAAGTGAAGTTTGTCGTACTGGTCGATGTCATAAGCGCGGACGATGTTCGGGTGATCGAGCGCTGCAACGGCACGGGCTTCACGGTAGAAACGCTCTAGGTTCGACTGATCGTCGAGTTTTTCGGTCGGAAGCACCTTGAGGGCGACCAAGCGCTTCATGAGGGTGTGTTCGCACAGATACACGGCACCCATACCGCCTGCGCCGATCAGTTCGAGCAGGCGGTATTTCGAGCCGATCGTGAATCGCTTGTAGCGGCCGAACTTGATCTGCTTGGCTTGGAAATAGGTGAGTAGCGAGTCGCGAACCAACTGGGCCGCCGCCTGGTCGACAGTTTGCGGTGTACCCGTGACCCGGTGTCGGCTCAATAATTCATCGAGTTTATCTTCCGGGACTAGCCCGCTTTTGCGGACAAGGTCCAGGAATTCAGGCACGTTCGCGGGTGCCGGCATAGGTGCTTGTCCTTCGGCCCATCAATCCCGGCGTGAGCGATCCACGTACCGGGCGAGGGAGCTTGCCTGATACTCTGGTCGCAGCAAAGAAGTTGAGCAAGAGAGCGTTTCGCATTTTGCAGCGAATTCCGCTCCTATCAAAGTTCCGGCTCGCACGGCCCATACAACCAGGCGATGGATCGCGCCCAGTCCATCCAAGCGACTCATTTGTTATCATACTCTCCAGGAACCGGAACAGGGGAACAGACATGCGCCAACCGTTCGCCACTGTGACGACCGTGAAAGCCGTTTGCCCACACGATTGCCCGGACACCTGCGGCATGGTCGTGACTGTCGACACGAGTACCGGCCAGGCGATCGAGCTGCGCGGCGATAAGGAACACCCCTTCACACGCGGGTTCCTCTGCCAGAAGGTGAACAACTACCTCGATCGCGTCTACCACCCCGACCGGCTCCTTTATCCCCTCCGACGCGTGGGGCGCAAGGGCGAGGGGAAGTTCGCGCGCATTAGTTGGGATGAAGCGATCCACACCATCGCTGCGAAGTTCAAGGCGATCGCGGCATCCGCCGACGGCTCACAGGCGATCCTGCCCTATAGCTACGCCGGCACGATGGGCAAGCTGATGTATTCGAGCCTGGATCGGCGGTTCTTCCACCGTCTGGGAGCGAGCTTGCTCGATCGGACCATTTGTGCGACAGCGGGAGCGGTTGGATGCGATATCACGCTTGGTACACGTGCGATGGTAGACCCGGAATCCTCAGTTAACTGTCGATACATTGTAAACTGGGGCTCGAACACTGCGGTCACAAATATTCACTTCTGGAAGGTCGAACACGAAGCACGCAAGCGCGGAGCGCGCATTGTCACCATCGACCCCTACAAGAGTCCAACCGCCGCGAAATCGGACTGGTGGATTCCCATTCGCCCTGGTACCGACGCGGCGTTGGCACTTGGAGTGATGCATATCATCTTCCGCCAGGGCTGGCAGGATGATGACTTCCTCACAAACCATTGCGTTGGCGCGAATGAACTTCGTGCGCGCGTGCTGGCGGAATGCGCTCCGGAAAAAGTGTCCCACATCACCGGCCTTGCCGTGGAGGAAATTGAGCGGTTTGCACGCGAATATGCCCGCGCGCAGGAACTCTTCGGCGGTCCAGCGTTGATTCGCGTAAACTATGGACTTCAGCGTCACGGCGGCGGCGGGATGGCCGTTCGCACCATCACTTGTCTGCCGGCACTCACCGGCGACTGGCGACATGCCGGCGCAGGGGCTTTCCTCAGCACCAGCAAGGCCTACCCGTTCGACGACAACTACCTGATGCGGCCCGACCTGATTCCACGCGGGACGCGAACCATCAACATGGTCCACCTCGCGGAAGCACTGCACGGCGAACTCCCTGGTCCACCGGTCAAGGCGCTGTTTGTGTACAACTCAAACCCGGCTGCGGTGAACCCGGATCAGTCGCGCGTACTCTCGGGCCTGGCGCGTGAAGACCTGTTCACCGTTGTTCACGACCAATTCCAAACCGATACCGCCGACTTTGCCGACATCGTCCTCCCCGCGACGACGCAACTCGAACATTTCGACATTCACAGCAGTTACGGACATCTCTACGTGCAGGCCAATAACCCGGCGATTGCTCCGTTGGGCGAAGCCAAGCCCAACACCGAAGTGTTCCGCTTGTTGGCGCGGGCGATGGAGTTTGAACCGGAGTTGTTTGAAGACTCAGATGAAGTGATCGCCGCGCGCAGTCTTGGCGAACCCGGAGTGCCGATGAAGGGGTGGGGGTTGCCGGAGGGCGTGGCGGAAGCCATGCAAGGAATGACCCTGGAAGCGACCAAAGCCGGCCCCGTTCGTCTCAACCTGCCACAGGACTGGGCGCCGTTCGCGGAAGGCAACTTCCCAACGCTCTCTGGCAAGTGCGAACTCTATTCCGAACGCGAAGCTCGAGCCGGGCGCGACCCGCTACCGCATTACATTCCACCTCACGAAGATCCGCAGACGAAGCCGGAACTGGCCGCGAAGTATCCGCTGCAATTGCTCACGCCACCCGCCTCCCCATTCCTGAATTCCACCTTCGTGAACGTGCCGGCACTCCGCAAATCAGCGGGCGAGCGCACTCTCGAAATTCACCCCACGGATGCTGCCTCGCGTGGCATCGCAAACGGCCAGATGGTGACCGTGTTCAACGGCCGGGGTCGCTTTCGGGCCAAGGCCGTGCTTGCCGATACCGTGAAGCCGGGCGTCGTTGTGTCGCTGGGTCTCTGGTGGCGAAAGTGGACCGAAGACGGCGTGAACTGCAACGCCACGACGAGCACCGCTGTTACCGACTTCGGCGGCGGGGCGACGTTCTTCGACAACCTCGTAGAAGTAGCGGCGAGCTAACGAAAGCGATTTGCGGGCGTTAGAGGGGTAATCGCTCTTTTCTCTTTGTGGGGCGCCGCCATGACAACCGCATTTCGGCTTGTCGCGGGATTCACGACACTGTTTCTTGCGCACGCCACTGCCCTTGCCGCGCCGCCGGTCGCACCGCCACCGCATCCGGCTCTCGATGAAGTGGTGAAGGAATATCGTCGTTTGGGTCTTCCGATCCCGTCGCCGAAAGCCGAACTGGTTCGCGTGACGGTGTACCCCCAAGAAACTCGCACCTACCTGGCGTTGCGCCACCCACCCAGCGCTCCGGGAAAATCGCCTCATTATCAGACCAATACCGATAGTCGGTGGGCGTTGAAACCGTATCAGGAAGTGATCGTCCCGGCGATTCCAGCCTCTTTGGAGGGCGCCCCGCCGTGGGATGGAATCTGCTTCGTGGTGCAGTGCAAACTTCGCGGCTGGGACGAACTTGCAGCAGCCGCCTATGTGAAGTGGATGAAGCCGGACGAACAGGCCCCATCGAAGACACCAAACGCGATTGCGGCGCTCAGGATTCACGCTTGGTCTTACTGGGAAAATCAGCTCACCGAGCGATACTCTGATCGAAAAGAAGCATTCACGCAGATGAGTGCTCTCGCGAAGTGGGAACCCAGTTTGCTGACGTGGCGGACACAAACGCTTCTTCCTGATCTGAAAACGACACTCCACGGAAGTCGAAGCCTGGCAGCATTGAGGCAATTATCGACGACCTGACAGAAGACTGGAGCGATCCTGACGACTGGGAAAATGAGGCCGGCCAAACCGCGTACTGGAAGCTTGTGGAACTTGGTTTTGATGCAATCCCTGATTTGATGGCACATATTCAGGATACGCGTTTGACGCGTTCTCAAACCGGCAGCATCAGGGATGGTTTGTACCGTGATGTCATGCGTGTGAATCAACCCGTCGAGTACATCCTCAACAAACTCTCGGGAGAACGGTTCAGCAACGAACATTACTGGGCAACCCAGGATGATTGGAAGCCACCGAAAGAGCACAAGTGGTGGGCAGAGGCGCGGAAAGTCGGCGAAGAGAAGTGGCTGCTTGACAACGTCTTACCAAAAGATCGAGAACAAGAACCGTTCCCAAATCACATCATCCTTCGCGTGATTCGAGCGAAATATCCACACCGGCTCAAGGATGTGTACCAGACACTACTCGACAAGCACTCGAGTGTGTACGGCGAGCAGATCGTGCAAGCAATCATGAAGAGCAAGTTGACGCGGAAAGAGAAGATCGCAATCTTGGAGCAGGGAGCCAAGAGCAACATTCATCTTCATCGTTACGACGCACTGGAAGGACTCGCTGTGTTGGACATGAGGGTGTTCCAAACCCATCTTCTTCAATTCATGAAGGGCTTACCACAAGACTTAGAATTCGGGCCCAACAGTTACAATAACGAAATAACGGTTATCTCATTAATCCGAAAAACTGATGACCGAAACTGCTGGCGGGTTCTTACCGACCTCAGTCACCGCGTGTCGCCAACAACACGATTGTGCTTCATCCGGATCGTCAGTTGGCCGTCCGAAGCGATGGAACCGAACCCCAATCAGGAGTGCATCCGCTATCTGCTTGATTTTGCGAACGATACCGCGAGAGGTGCTGACTGGTGGACCGAGTGCCCTGTCGTTCGTGATTACGCGGCGATCCGACTTGCGTCCTTGCTCGGTTTGGTCAGCCTTGAGTCTCAGAAGCTATTGCGAAGTCCACGCGAGATCTCGCTTCTCCGCGATCGTGTGCGAGAACTGGCCGAACGCGAACTGGCCGGGCCAATCAAATGACCACAGCTGTTCCAATTCACCGCCTCACCCGACGCAATGAACGCGCCGCCGTCGCATCGCTGACGACAGCGTTCGCGGAGTATCCGCTGCTGGTCGCGTTATGCTCCAATGCGAAGCGCCGGCCGCGAGTGGTAGAAGCGTTTTGCCGCGTGCTGTTCCGCATGTCGATTCGTTGCGATGGCGTCTACGCCACGGCAGGGCGAGAGGCGATCGTGTGCGTGTGGCCACCAGGGTCAGAGTGGCCGAGTAGTTGGACAATTATTCGTCCCGGCGGACCGTCGCTCTTGTGGCGTCTGGGCCTTCGCGGCTCCCGATTGTTAGCAACTCTGGAGCGTGCCTTGGATGTCGCACGCATTGCCCACGTTCCCGGACCGCACTGGTACATTCCGCTCCTCGGTGTCGCGTGCCGTGTTGCAGCCCGTGTTCGAAGCTGCTGATCGCGACCGTCTACCGATTTATTTGGAAACCGTGCCGGAAGTGAACGTGGCGATTTACAAGAAGCTCGGCTTTGAACTTCGCGGCCACCGCACACTCGCGGGCGGATTGGCGAACTGGGAACTGGTACGCGAACCACGAAGCGATTCACACTCGGGTTGAATAAATGAGAACACGCCAGAGCGTGTTCTCATTTGCAAGTTAATCGGGAACTGGCAGGCTTCGGCATAGGGTGCTTCCAGGTCCAGCCTCCACTCGCGAACCCAGATGCATCTGCGTCTCAGCAAAATAGCGCGAGGAGAGAGTCTCGTTGAGTGCATCCGCGATTGCGACCGCCCACCGAGCGTGAAATGATTCCCACCGGTGGGTGGGGTAGAGCGGTGGGTGGAAATGATAGAGCGGCGGCATTGTAGGTTCCTTACAGCCCTGTCGCTTCGATGGCAGCGGTGTAGGTACCCTCGAGGTCGAGCAGCACAACGGGTCCACCGCGCAGACCCAGCGGGACTGCCGGAACTGGTTGACCGACGGTGGCTGCATAGGGCCAGACTTCGATTTCGTTCGCACCCGCCGCACGGGGGGATGCCCCCCCATTACCCCCCGCTTGACGGTGGACCGGGCGATAACCTGAAACGTACGTTGGCGTATCCGGCATGAGGTGAGGATTTGTACCACCGATGGCTTGCATTAATTCATTGTGTAGGTTCGCGTGGCGCTCTGTGACCACATCGATGATAACGACGCCAATCCCTCGCCGAAGATATGCCACACACTTCGCCACGAATGAATCGCACGCGCTCTCGCGGTCCTTATTCCCAGGGCTGACCAATTCGATGATCCCCACCAGTGGGCGACCTGCTCGTCGTTCGCGCACCTCAACTTCGATCTCGTCAGGAAAGATGGCCGGGATGGTGATCACTGCAGGAGGCGCGACAGTGAGCGTAGCAACGGAACCATTCGGGCCGTAATGTGGATCCGGAATCTCATCACGGCGGTATTCAGCAACATCAGCCTCGACCTGCGGCCCCATGCGCATCTCGCTGACGGCCTGGAACTGATTCCGAGGCAGCGTCGTGTTCAGCCAGCGCACGAGTGTGATGGCCCAAGACTGAGCGATCATCGGCCAGGGGAGTTCAATTTCCGTCTGGCCGTGGAAGTGGTCACGTAACGGCATGGTTTTCCTCCATTTACCAAATACTACCCCGCCTTCAGGGCGTGTTCGAGGTCAGCACGGAGGTCGGCCACGTCTTCAATGCCCACACTCAGACGGATCAAGCCATCATCGACGCCGCGGGCTTCGCGCACGTCTTTCGGAATGCTCGCGTGCGTCATCGTCGCCGGATGGCAGACCAGCGATTCGACTCCCCCCAGGCTCTCCGCCAAGCTGAACAGCCTCGTTTGCGTGAGGAACTTCTTCGCGGCTGGCGTGCCGCCGTGCAACTTCAGCGAGATCATTCCACCGAACCCTCTCATCTGCTTCGCCGCAACGGAGTGGCCCGCATGATCGGGCAGACCCGGATAGTAAACCTTTGCAACTGCCGGGTGCGCCTTGAGCCACGGCGCAAGTGACATCGCATTGTCGCAATGGCGGTCCATGCGAACAGCGAGCGTCTTGAGGCCGCGAAGCACTAGGTACGAATCGAACGGGCCGGGCACGCCACCCGCCGCGTTCTGGAAAAACTTGATCGGATCCAACAAGTCTTTCGCGCCGATCACCGCGCCGCCAACGACATCGGAGTGGCCGCCGAGGTACTTTGTGGTGCTGTGGACAACAAGATCCGCGCCCAGCTTGAGCGGTTGCTGGAGGTACGGCGAGGCGAACGTATTGTCCACGGCCAGTTTCGCGCCGTGGCGGTGGGTGAGTTCCGCAATGGCGGCAATATCGAGGATTTGCAGAAGCGGATTAGTGGGCGTTTCAATCCACACAAGTTTCGTCTTGGGGGTGATGATCTTCTCGAACCCCGCGGCAGAAGAATCGTCCGTGTAGCGTGCGGTCAGCCCCCACGGCTTGAACACCTTGTCGAGCAACCGGAAGGTCCCGCCGTAAAGATCGGCGGACGCCGCGACTTCGTCGCCTGGTCGCAGGAGCGCACCGAATACCGCCGTGGTGGCCGCCAGGCCGGACGCAAAAGCCAGTCCGCGTTCGCCTTCTTCCAGAGCTGCAAGAGCCGTTTCCAGTGCGGTACGAGTTGGGTTCCCACTGCGGCTATATTCGTAGCCCTTGTGTTGTCCCGGAGCGGCCTGCGTGTAGGTGCTTGTGGCGTAAATCGGTACAACGGTTGCGCCGGTGGCCGGGTCGGCGTCCTGGCCGGCGTGGATGGCGCGGGTGCTGAAGCCTTGCGTGTCTGTATGCGGATCGCGATGAGTCACGGAACTATCCTCCTGAGGTCTGTTCGCTTCAATGGTATCGCGCGGCTGGCTTCGTGGTGAAGACAGCTCATCGGCAGCGGGACAGTGAATCGAACCGCTTGACGGCAAAGCGCAGCCGATTACGATCAAATTGCCCGCCCATGCCGCTATGAGGATCTGGCATGAAGCGCATTGGGCTGTGCGCTGTGGTTTTGGTTTGTTTCTCCAATTTTGCTTCGGCTGCGGGGCCAAACGGCGACTGGTTCATCCTCGCCAGCAATGGCGGATGCTGGACAAGCGACATCAATCACCCCGCCGCCAAAAGGCTGATCGAGCGCGGCCGCAAGGGTTGTCCCCTCAATTGCGTTGCCATCACACCCAACGATGAGTGGATCACGCTCGTCGGTGGGAACGAATTCTACAACAGCGACGAACTCCACGTCAGCCGGAAGCTCGCAGAGTTGTGGAAGAATCCGAATGTGAAGGAGTACAAATGCGTCGCGTTCACGCCGCAGGGCGGGTGGGTCGCTCTCGTCGACTCAAATACCTACTATGCGGAACACATCCCTGAAGACGCGGAGAAGAAGCTCGCGGAACTTGCGAAAGCCGGAGTCGAGATTCGTTCGATCGCCTTCACGCCCCAGGGTGGATGGGTGATTCTCGAAGGCGACTGCGGTGTGTGGTATCGCGGGATTCCGGAAAGTGCTGCCAAGAAGTTGGACGAACTGGTCGGCGAGAAAACGCGTGTCCTCTGCACCGCGTTCAATTCCCAGAACGACTGGGTCATTCTGACCGCCGGAAACGGGATCTGGGCGAGCAATGTCAATCTGCCGGTGGCGAAAGTACTGCACAGGCTCCAAAAGCTTCGGGTCGCATTGAAATGGGTGGCGTTTAGCCCTGGCGAGTATCCCGGCGACTACATGATCGTACGCCAGCCAACCGACCATGTGAAAGCCACGCTGACCACCACACTCACCGACCCGGATGAGAAAGTTGAAGAGTGGTACGTCTATGGCCCGGTCGCTCCTCGCTTTGCAGGCCAGGATGAAACCAAGACAACACTTTCCCACAACGCAAAGGTGTTGAAAGAGTTTAGCCCTCTCAAGCGGGAGTTGTTGTTTGCTCGCATCGCCGATGCGCCCAAGGGGATCGCGCCGGTTCTCTCGATCGAAGCGACGCTTTATTCTCGCAAACTCTGCCCGCGGGGCGCGGGAGTGGCGGCTGTACCGGACCTCTCACCCGAGGATTTCAAGAACTACACGCGCTCCTCCGAGAATGTCGACTTCGATACCAAGCTGTTCCAGGCTTGGCTCGACCACACGAACCTCCGGCGCCGAAAGCACGAGCGGGATATCTCCTTTGCCCGGCGCGCCTATCACTTCATCCGGCACAATTTCGTCTATGAGTTCCCTGGCGGGGACGGACACGCGACCTCGGTTGCCGAGCGCGGAACGTCGGATTGCGGAGGGTTGTCGTGTGTGATGGTCGCCACTCTGCGCGCCAATGGTATCCCAGCAAGAGTGCTACTCGGCCGGTGGGCGCAGTCCGGTGCGCCCCCTGACAAGATCACGGGCGAAATATACGGACAGTGGCACGTGAAGGCGGAGTTTTTCGCCAAGGGAGTAGGTTGGGTCCCGCTTGACATGGCGGCCGCGGTCACGGACAAGGATCGCGGCGAATTCGCCCACTTCGGCAACGATCCAGGCGACTTTATCACCCTGTGCGCGGATCAGGACATCGAAGTCGATACCTTCATTCATGGTCGCTTCACGGGATTCGGATTTCAGGGCGTGTGGTGGTGGGAAAAAGGCGGAGGCGATGTGAAGCCCAAGGAAGTATGGAACGTCACCAAGCAACCGGCGAAAAAGAAGTAGCCCGCGACACGGAAATGGTTGCGGGTCTCCAACGGCTATTGTTTCGTGAGCGGTTCGAGATCCGCGACCCACTTCTTGCCTTCCTTGCCCAGCGCCGAGTCGGGTGAATCCATGATAAGCACTTTCCACAGGTCGACCGCCCGCTTCGCGATGAGAGGTTTTTGTTTCTCGTACTGTGATTTGGGCGGTATTCCGTGCAGTGCGTACTCGCCCAGTCCGCGTGCTTCCGCTGCGATTTGCTTTCGCTGCTCTGCGATGTCCGCTTCTTCCCACGGACGTTCTTTTTTCGCGTCATATTCCTGAAGGAGTTTGAGCGCGGCCTTGCCAGTCATCGATTCCGGCCAGCGGGCTGAAATCCCCTTCAGGAGTATCAGTCCACGGTGCATCGTCGCCTTGTCGTCGAGAAGCTTTTTGCTCTCCTCGAATAGCGATTTCGCCAGCTCATCGCTCGACAGAACAGCACTCGGCGCAGCCCGCCACGCCGGCCATTGCTTCGCCACCGCTGCCCGGCGCTTCAGGTCCGCGTCGAGCCACTTTACCGCTTCGTTGAGGAGTGTGGGTGAGGGCATCGTGTGGCCCATATTCGGCTGCACCCAAACGCGCGTGCGAATACCCATGTCTTTCCACATCGTCCCTTTCCAGCGTTCCACTTCCCCGCGGTTAAAGTCTTTGTCGCCGGTAATGAGCGCAGCACTCATGCGATCGATCAGCCGGTGTCGCAGCCACGGCTCTTCACGCATCTCGCCCGCGGCGCAAATGGGGATCAATCCACCGAAGTATTCTGGCAGTGCGAAGGCAATTGCGGAGGCCACACGGGCACCACCGGAAATACCTGATATGTACGTACGATCAGAATCGAGTGGAACCTGCTTTCGAACATCGTCGAAACAATCGAGGATGATGCGCACGCGCTTGGGTACAGGAACGTTGTTCCCAGCATTGTGAACGCCAATGAACACAAATCCACTTCCCGTGCAGATCTTCGAGAACGAGTTCCATCCCGTTGCCTGATCTGAGGTGGACACGAACAGAATCGCCGGCAGCGGCTTCTTGGGGTCGTTGCGTTTGGGCAGGTAGAGTTCGTAACTCTGCTTCGCGGAGTCGAAATCCTCCCCGGTGAACTTTGCCGGTGGATCGGCGAGGCTCTGATTGGCCACAACGAACGTCCAGTCGAGCCGCGTTGGCCCGCTCACCGTCACCTTTTCGGTGTAGCCGGTTGGGAGTGGCGCAGCGGTGGCTGTAAGTGAAGCGAAGACTGCAAACGTGAAAGCGAAGGCGAGACGGAACATGAAGTGGCTCCCAATGTGGGTTACCAGCTGTGTTGAAATCCTCGGTCGGTTGTCGCAGGCTGCTGTTTTTTCCAAGCAGTTCTGTGTGAGCACGACAACCTCAACCGAGGATTTCAACACTGGTGGTCATTCGGGGATTCGAAGGTGTGCGCATGCTTCTATGTATGTGGCTTCCAGATCAAGCCGGACGCAGCCGTAGCCTTTCAGAGCGAGTGGAACAGCCGGGAGGACTCCTCCAATGGCGAGGGGCCATCGCCAGAGGTCGACGAGGTCTTCGTTGTTGCGATGTACGGGACGATACGCCGTCGCATAAATCCACTCATCGTCTGGCAGGAGAAATTTATCATCATGTTCGGCGAGACGCACCATTTCGTTGTGCAGGTTCCAGTGCCGTGAGGTGACAATATCCACCACTACCAAACCGATGCCTTTACCGAGGTAACTCAAGCACTTCGCGGCGAACTGCTCTCGCTCACTACGTTCTTTCTTGTTCGCCTCGCTGACAAGTTCGATCACCCCAATGACTCGCGAAGCCTTCAATGTGTCGCGCACTTCGACCAGGTATTCGTTGGGGAATGTCGAGGGCATGGCCAGGTCGGTAGCGGGCGGCTCGTACACCTCCACCTCGGTTGCGACGGCAACCCCATTGCCATTGAGCGATTTATTGCCATTCGCAACTTCGTCGTTCTGGGAAAGCCATTCTCGTTCAGCGACATCGGCCGAGACATATGGACCAAGGTGCATCGGAGCTGAGGCAATAAACCGCTTTGGCAGACGACGATTCAAATCGTCCGCCAGGGCCACCCCCCAACGGATATGAAACGTCTCCCATTCATGTTCCTTCGCAATTTGACCATGAAAATGATCGAACAGCGGCATGCAATACTCCTCTTGTTCACAACCTCATTCTACTTCCCGCGCTCTGGCGCCCAGTAATGAATCAGGTCGATGCGGGTGACAATATCCACCACCTTGCCGTCGTGCGTGGCGAGAACGCCGGTGTAGCCAGCCAGCAGGAGCCGATAGGCTTCGTCCAGGTGCGTGATGACGTCCAGTGTCGGCAGCGGGCGGGCCATCACTTCGCCGATCACGACCCGCGAGGGATCTTTGCCGTCGTGAAGTACCCGGGCCAGAGTCACTTCCTGCACGCTGCCAACTGGCTTGCCGGCATCCATCACGGGCAATTGCGAAATACCGGTGCCCTCCATCAATTGGATCGCCTGTTCAGCCGTGGCGTCGGGGGGGATGGTGACGAGCTTCCGCTGCCCGCGTTTCTTCAGGAGATCACCAACGGAATGCGCTTGTGGCTCAGCGAACATAAGATTGTTCGCGACCAGCCAGTTATCGTCGAAGAACTTGCTCAGGTAGTTCCGCCCGGTGTCGCAGCCGAGCGCGACCACAAGATCGCCCGGCTCGAGCCGACGTGCGTAACGGAGTGCCGCGGCGACGTTCGTCCCGGTACTGCCGCCGAGTAGCATCCCCTCGCGCCGGGCCAGTTCCCGCGCGATGTGAAACGATTCCGCGTCGCCGACGCGAACCCAATCGTCCACGTACTTGCTCGAAAACGTCTTCGGTACGAAGTCCTCACCGATCCCCTCCACCTTCCACGGCTTGGGGGTGCCGCCGGAAAGCACAGACCCTTCCGGGTCGGCTCCGATGATCTTCACCTTCGGGTTCATCTCCTTCAGATAGCGCCCCACTCCGCTGACTGTGCCCCCGGTACCCACTCCCGCCACAAACACCGTCACCTTTCCGCGTGTTTGCTCCCAGATTTCCGGTCCCGTGCTGCGGTAGTGAATCTCTGGATTGGCATCGTTGGTGAACTGGTTCGGCCGCCAGGCACCGGGGATCTCGCGTGCCAGTCGGTCGGCCACGCCGTTGTAGCTTTCCGGCGAATCGGGCGCCACAGCGGTCGGCGTGACGACCACTTCGGCCCCGTAAGCCTTCAAAAGTGCAATCTTCTCGTTACTCATCTTGTCCGGGAGCACAAAGATGCAGCGGTACCCTTTGACGGCCGCAACCATCGCCAATCCCACCCCCGTATTCCCGGCAGTGGCTTCGATGATGGTCCCGCCCGTCCGCAACAGTCCCTTCTGCTCAGCTTCGGCAATCATCGCCAAAGCGACGCGATCCTTCACGCTTCCGCCGGGATTGGTGAACTCCACTTTCACCGCAACTTTCGCCTGAAGCCCTTCAACCAGGCGATTGAGCAGCACTAGCGGCGTCCGGCCAACGGTGTCGAGAATAGATTCAAACATGGTCCCCTCTGGGAAAATCCGATTTTCGAATTACGAAATCCGAAAAAATCCAAGACAATCCGAACAACAAGACAAGAACTCACGCACGGTCGGTGATACTGTTCTGTTGTATTCCTTTCGTTTTTCGATTTCGACTTTCCCCCAAAGGGGGCCGAATGAGTTTACCGAGCCAGTCGGTCGCGCTTCTCCAGGCAGCCCGCGACCTCGTGAAGAGCTTACCCGCCGACGCCGTACTCCTGCTCACCGAAATGCCCATCGACTGGGACGAGGTGAGTCGGATGCTCGCGGGCTGCAAGCTTTTTGTCGCCGCGGAGAATCCCGCGCTGACACGAGCCCTGCGCGACAATCCCGACTGGACCGTCATCGATCTCGACCCCGAACCACTGGCGACTCAGGAGCGAATGAACGCCGCGCTGCTCAAAGCCGTCACCCTGGAAACGCTCCAGCCCGGCGCACATGTCGTCGCTCTGTACAACGGTATCGCCACTCTCGACGATGCGCCCGAGCCAGTGGACAGCCTCAGCGTGATTCACCTCGGCGAACATCTCGAACGCATGACGGCGCAAGACCTCCGTGTCCTGGGCGACGCAGCCCCTATTGACGTGCTGCGTGCGGTCGTTGATCTGGCCACCGAGATTGGCCGGGAAGGACGCGAGGGGCAACCAATCGGCACCATTCTTGTCGTCGGCGATACGCGGAAGGTGCTCAGCATGTCGCACTTTCAGAACTTCAATCCGTTCCGCGGTTATTCGCGTGCCGAGCGCGACGTGCGCAAACGCGATGTCCGCGAACAGATTAAAGAAATCGCGAAACTGGACGGTGCCATTCTGATCGGCCGCGACGGCATTGCCGAAGCCGCCTGTCTCCACCTCGGCGCACGCGGAGATGGTGTGAGCATGCGAAAGGGTTTCGGCAGCCGGCACATGGCCGCCGCTGGAATCAGTAAGCATACCAACGCGGTCGCGTTCGCGGTGAGTCAATCGAGCGGAAGCGTCCGTGTCTTTCAATGCGGCGAGGAGGTTCTCCACATCGAACCTCTCGCCCGTCCACACGTCTGGCAGCCATTTAAACTCGAAACGCAAGAGCCAGTGGAAGGGACAGGGGGCAGAAGTCAGGAATCAGGAGTCAGGTCGGAGGAGTAGCATTTCTGCCCTCTGCCCCGCCTTCTGTCCTCTGCCCTCTCCTGACCTCTATCCCCCACTCTTGCGTCTCGTTAAGATGGTCACATCACGGGTTGCGTTCCCACCTGACACAGAGGTTTTCTCATGTCTCGACTGTGCTGCCTTTTCTCTGCAGTGGTTACGATCTTCGCGTTCGCGGTGCTTGTTCCCGCGTCGTATGCTGCCGCCCCAGTCCCACCCAACGCCGGCAAAGCCGTCACCTTCCCCTATCCGGCAAAGGCTCCCGTCGTTGTACAGCTACACGGAGTTGGGGCCGCTCTTGATCGGTTCGACGCCATGCTGAAGAATGCGTTGCCAAACGACGCCCCGAAGGTGAAGAAGCAACTCGATGAGGGCCTGAAGCAGTTGCTCGCAGGCCGCAAGCTCACAGCAATCCCCAAGGACGGACGTGTCTTCCTGGTGATCCACGATCTTGGGACACTCGCCGAGAACACTCCGGCTGTTTCCGTGCTCGTGCCTGTCACCAGTTACAAAGAGTTCCGTGAAACGTTCCTCACTGCCGAGGAACGGAAGACATTTGAAGCCGGCAAGAATGGTGTGGACGAACTGCGGTTGAGCTTTCTTGGCGATGCTCATTCCGTGTACGCCGTGGATTTGAAGGAATACGTCGCGATCAGCCCCGATAAGGGGAGTGCGGAGATGTATTCAATCAAGTACACGAAAGCCACCAGCGCCACGATGGCGCCTGAGCTGGCAACCACATTCCTGACGGCCGACTTCACGGTTTATGTGAATCTCGATGTCATCAACGAGAAGTACGGCGAGCAGATCCGTGCAGTGAAAGGGTTGCTCGACTTCGCCTTTATGCAGGCCCCAATGGGCGGAATGCTCCCGGGCGTGAGCAAGAAGCAACTCCAAGCTCTCAAAGTCATGCTTCAAGGTGCCTTCCAGGCCGTCGAAGATTGTCACGGTTTGGTGATCGGGGCCGAGTTCCGGCCGGAAGGGGTGAACCTTCGTCTCCAGGCGCAGTTTGCCGAGGACACAGCCAGTGTGAAATTGCTCAAAGCCGAGACGCCAACAGCGATGCCGGAACTCGCCAAACTTCCGGCTGGTTTGGGTCAATACACTGGCAGCAAACTGGGCGCCAAATTGAGCGAAACGGTGCGAGGACTGACCCCCGAATTCAATCCTGCCGACGACGACGAAAAGAGCAATGAAGCGGTGGACAAGCAATGGAAAGAGTTGCTCGCTGCAGGACCACGGGGCGACTTCTCCGCCAGTGGAGCGCCCGCCGTGACGCTGACCGTCGGCTCCTACGCCGAGCCGAAGAAGGCCGTGGCCGCGCTCGTCGGTTGCTACGAGGCCATGTCCCCCGGCGGGCGGGTGCAGAATGTCGTGTTGAAAAACACTCCGAAAGGCAAGGCAAACGCCCAGAAACATGCCGGATTCACCTTCACCGAACTCAACCTCCAATTCGACTTCGACGCGTCTGTGAAAGACCTTCCACCAGAAGTGAAGGAAACCACCCTTGCGCAACTGAAGCGACTGGTGGCCGAGAAGATGTCTGTGTGGATCGGCACCGATGGTCAATCCGTGATCCAACTGATGGCCAAGGACTGGGACACAGGCGTGGATGCACTCGATAAGTACCTCGATGGCAAGAAAACTCTCGGAGAGACCGCCGGCTACAAACTCACGCGGAAAAACCTCCCGCCGGATGCCAACATGATCGTGCTCTTGGAAACAGCGCAAACGGCACGGGTCATTGTCGATACTTTGCGGGCTCTGGAAGCCGCAGTGCCGGATTTTCCCAAGATTGGCAAGTTGCCCGCCTTTAAGGGCGAACCGACCTTCATCGGCATCGCGGTGACGTTAAAAGGCGATGTCGCCACAGCCAATCTGTTCATTCCCGGCACGTCCATCGCGGCCGCACAGGGACTTTTACGCGATCTTTTCAAGCAATTCGAGTGAGTTGTGGTATTCGGAAATGAGAACTCGGCCGAGTTCTCATTTGTGCAGGATTCCGTGTTTGGTGTCGGGCGTTACACATACTTCTCGCAGAACACCTGCCACCAAACACGAGACTGGAGAATCTCATGCCCATTCGCTTGGCGTTGTTCACGGTCGCTATTGGCCTGTTGATGAGCGGGGGGTGCGGACCCGCGAAACTCAAGCTGGACAAGACATACAGCATCCCGGCTGGGCAGTCGGAGATTATCGACTTACCTGCGATCTCCAAGCCGCAGAAAATTACCGTTGAATTCTCCTCTTCTACCACGGAGGTGGCCGTCTACCTCATCAAGGATTACGAGGATGCGGACGGAAAGGATGTCGTTCCTGCCAAAAACAAGATTCTGGAGATGAAGGAAGCAAAATCGGGAACTTTCACGGCGGATGTCCCCGCGAAAACAGCCACTCGTGTTGCTATCATGGGTGGTAGGCAAAAGACCGAAGTGTCGGTCAAACTGAACAACTCGAAGTGACCGCCTTCGCAAAAACGGCCGGCAGACCCCCTCACGAACGGTATACGGCGACTTTCCGCAACTTTCAAAGCGCGGTTGAAGCGGGAATCCATCCCTCTGGGTTATGCCGTACACTATACTTAGAGCGGTTCTCGTGTGAGTCATACTCGCGCCCCGAAGCACCCGCCACCTTGGAAGCAGCAAGGGGGGCGGATTTTTACGCTTCCCGACGCCCGTTCGCTCCACCGCCCGGTTTCGTGCTGGAGATTCCTTCATGCCCGCACCGACCACTGCGGACGAACTGTTGGATTTGTTGCAGAAAAGCAACCTTATTGAGGAGCCGCGGCTCCGCGCCTATCTCGATAAACTCCGCGAGAACTCAGGCCTTCCCACCGATCCGTCAAAACTCGCCCAGTTCCTCGTCCGGGACGCCATTCTCACGTATTTCCAGGCCGAACAACTCCTGCAGGGGAAATACAAACGATTTAGCCTCGGCAAGTATAAGGTTCTCGAACGCCTCGGCTCCGGCGGCATGGGGACCGTCTTCTTGTGCGAGCATAAGTTGATGCGGCGACGGGTGGCGGTGAAAGTGTTGCCGGTAACGAAAGTGCAGGATCGTGCCAGCCTCGACCGCTTCTACCGCGAAGCTCGAGCCGTGGCTGCCGTCGATCATCCCAATATTGTCCGCGCCTATGACATCGACCAGGACGATAACCTGCATTTTTTGGTGATGGAGTGGGTGGACGGGACGAACTTGCAGGATCTGGTGAAGAAATTTGGTCCGCTCGATGTCGCGCGCTCCTGCCACTATATCTACGGCGCGTCCGTGGGGTTGCAGCACGCCCACGAAATCGGCCTGATTCACCGCGACATCAAGCCGGGAAACATCCTGATCGACCGCTCTGGCGTCGTGAAGATTCTCGACCTCGGTCTGGCACGATTGACACACGACCAGGACGACCAACTCACCCGCCAGAACGATGAGAATGTCCTCGGCACCGCCGACTACCTGGCTCCCGAGCAGGCGCTCGATAGCCACACCGTGGACATCCGCGCAGATATCTACTCGCTGGGGGCCACCTTCTATTTCCTCCTGAGTGGTAGCCCCCCCTTCCCCGAAGGGTCGGTGGCCCAGAAGTTGATCTGGCACCAGAACCGCGCCCCGCGGCCACTGAAATCGCTCCGCGCAGAGGTGCCCGACGAGGTGGTCGCCATCGTCGAGAAGATGATGGCCAAGGATCCCGCCCAGCGGTATCAGACTCCCGCCGAGGTCATGGCTGCTCTCTCGGCATGGGTGGCGATGCCGATTCCCCCGCCAAACGAACGCGAAATGCCGACGCTCTCCCCCGCTGTGCTCGGTGGGATGGCGACGAGTCGCGGGCCGTCATTACCCCTGACGGGTCCGCCATCCCTCGTCGGGGGAATGGTGCGTACGCTTCCGGTTGGCGCAAGTACATTTACCGGCATGCCCACCGCCGTTGCATCCGCGACGGTCGCCACTCCACCACCGGCAGCAACACCTCCACCGCAACCGTCACCGGCCCACGCGCCGGCGGTTTGGTCGAACCTCGATATGGATACCCAAAGCGTCGCGCGTGGGGACACCCAGAAGCCGGGGCCAGTTGAGGAACCATTCGCCGAAGAAGAGAAACCATCTCGCGTTAATCGGCGCACCCCACCGCAAGCTGGCGGCAAGGGGATGGTGTTGATTTTTGCGGTTCTCGGCGCGGTATTACTCGCGGGTGGCGCGGTCGGGGCGTACTTTGCGTTCTTCAAAAAGAGTGCCGAAACACCGGTCACTCCGGGCACGACTTCACACAGCCACAAGATCACTGTCTCAAAAGCCGGCGGCGAACATACTGTCGGCACCCTCCGGGAAGCCATTCTCAAGGCCAACGCGGGCGACACCATCGTCATCGCCGAACCAAAACTCGTGGAACCGATGCTGCGGTTGAATAACCGCCAGCACAAGGACCTCACGATCGAATCCGGCACGCCCGACGGAAAGCCAGCAGTGATCGAATTCTTCGCGCCTCCGGGGAGCAAAGGCGGCGTGATGTTCGAGGTGCCGACTGGCGTCGAGGGATTCCGCCTCCGGAATGTGGAGTTCGATGGCAAGGGGCAAGCGGAGCGAGGGATTCAGGTCAGCGGACTCTCGCCAGGAACCACATTCGAACACGTGACCATTCGCGGCGTGCAGAAGACCAGCTTCTACCTCTGGAATGTTGCCGGAGACGCCGCACGACCCGTCACGCTTGACCACGTCCGCGTTCTGCTGATGCCGACAAGCGAGGGAGGGATCGTATCGCTTGCCTCCGGCGGCCTGGATAACAAGTTCATCGCCATCAAGAACAGTCGTGTGGAAGGCCCAGGCAACGCGGGTATCCGGGTGGATGGACCGACGCTCGATCTGGAGATCAGCAACAACCGATTTTTCAATTTGAACGCGGCGATATCCTTTGTGCGGCCGAGCGGGAAGACATCGCGCGGGAATGTGACAAACAACACCATATTCAAAGCGCAGGTGGGGCTGCACTTCGAGTCGCCAGTGAACGAGGGTCGATACGAGTTCAAAGTCGCGGAGAACTACTTCGCCCAAACGCAAGCTCTCATGTCCGCAAACGGCGGCCCGGTACAGGGATTAATCGCCGAGAATAACCTGCACGACCCAGCCTGCACACCGGGTAACCCGCCGTTCCCCGCGACCAAGCTCGACGCACCGACACTGCCCAATCCCAATCCCGACGACGACGCCACCTTCCTTCGCTTCCCGGCGAACACCGCCCCCACCACCGGGCCAAATAAGGTTCGCGTGGGGGCACAGTAACCACAAAGCAGTAGCAGGTCTCCGTGTGCCGTTGTCTTTTCTGCTGAAAGACACGGTACACGGAGACCTGCTACTTTGTGCGAGCAACACTGACGCCTATTCTTTCCTCACACCCGCCACCGTAATCGCAAAGCCGAGCGTGCTCTTGCGATTGTCGTCGGTCATCACTGCTCGCTGGATTGTCGCAACAAACACGCCCGTGCCCTTGTTCACCACCTTCGTGTTCGCATCCTTTTCGTTGTTCGGCCACATCAAGAGGACGGCCGGGTGGCGCCCCTCGTTTACGAGGCTACTCACTTCAATAAGCTTCTTCTTCTCGATGGGGTCTGGAGACTTATCCTTTTCGGCCTGGCACATGAGGCAGAACTCCGGATGCGGAGCCGTGCCCGTGTGGTCGCCGATATCCGGCTGGATGGCGAAGCGAAGCGTATAGACTCCCGCCGGAATCTCCTGCTTGCGGTAATCAGTGAACTTTGCCGGAAAGCGAATGACCCCCACCAGCACACCTTCGGGAATCTCCTGATACGTGAGGCCGTTCTTCACTTGTTCTTCGGTCGCCTTCACAGGAACAGCCGTGCGGAACCAGACGGTCATGATCTCATTCTCGCCATCCCGAACCACCAAGGCCTGCTCATCCAAGAGCTTGCGAATCGGTTCCGAGAGCGGATCGGGTAGCGCGACCTTCTCAATCTTTGCCGAGAGTTTCGGCTCGGCAGCCCAAAGCGGTGAAGTTGCGAAGACGATACAGAGAACGGCCAGCACACGCATCGGAACTCCTCTCACCAGACATTCTTCCCGAAGGGCCTCTCACGGAATTCTATTCAGCGAAAAGTTCGTTCCGCGACGCTGCGCTCTTGAGCTGGACTTGGCAAGACGGGGGATCGTTGGTAAAGACGGCAAACTGCCCTCCTTTGGGGTGGTGCTTCGTTCTCGCGAGGCGCGGCGATGTTCTGGTATGGGCTGCTCCTCCTTGTGGCGATCGGTTGCGAAACGCTTGCCACCGGTCTTCTCAAGCTGTCCGATGGGATGTCGCGGCTGTGGCCGACCATCGGAATGCTCGTCGGCTATGTGCTGGCGTTGTTTCTGCTTTCGATTGTCCTCAAGAGTATGCCAGTCGGGCCGGTGTATGCCATCTGGTCCGGATTGGGAACGGCACTCACTGCACTCGTCGGCTTCTGGGCGTTCAACGACCGCTTGCCGCCGGGTGCCTGGCTCGGTCTGGGGATGGTCGTGGTCGGCGTCGTCCTCCTTTCGATCTACCTGCCACGAACCGATTGAAACGTGGATGCACTTCCTCGGAGCTTACGGATGAACTCACCGGGTCAACCGGCCATGGCAGCGATTTCGCGGTCACCTGTCCTCGCGTCCGAGGAGATCGGCCCCGAGTTCGAGTTTGTGGACGAAATTGACTGGGAGAAGCTATCGGCCACGGGTGGATTCGGCCGACGCTCTCAACCACTGCTTGTGCGTGGGGCGGTCAAGCGCTGGCCGGCGTGGGAGCGGTGGACATTCGACCGACTCGCGGCGCTGCGCAAACCAGACGGATCCGAGGCGGTCGCTCGCTTCATTACGGGCGTGGTTGAACAAGGCGCAACCCGCGAGCAATTCGATGCTCCTGTCGGCTCCTATCTGCGTAACCTGGCGCAAGTGGCCGGCGACATGACCACTTCACCGAACCCCGACGCCGGGCTTCTCTCCGCCCGACGACTGGCAAACCTCCGCCACGGCGACCGTTTCCGACTCGACTGGTCATACCTCACAACGTTCGTGCCCGATCGCGTGTACCTGTCACAGTGGGAGATCCTGCGCGAGTTTCCCGAACTCACCCGCGATTTCGCCATCAGCCAAATCTGGCCCGGCTGGCGGTTGACGTGGCAATATGTGTTTCTCGGCCCGGCGAATACCGTGACCGGTCTGCACTACGATTTTCCCGACAACTGGTTCTGCCAGGTTCGCGGGACGAAGGAAGTGATCCTCGTCACACGCGACCAGTCACACCACATGTGCCCCTCGCGGAAGTTCGATTGGGGCGCGACGCTCAGCGCCATCGACATCACGCGTTTGGCCGAACAGCAGCGCGAACGGAGGGAATTTGAAAAAGTCCGCGGACTGTATGCGCGCGTGGAAGCCGGCGATGCGCTCTTCATTCCAAAGAAAACCTGGCACGCGGTGGTGGCACTCGAACCGTCGATCAGTCTGGCCGTGTTTGGGCTGACTCCCGCCGAGGTGGTCATCAACGGTGGATGGGCGGAGATCAAGCGATTCCTGCATCTACTGCGGCTGTATCGCTGGGGCAACTGCGCCTGTCACAAAGCACGTTAAAAAGTAGTAGCAGGTCTCCGTGTGCCGTCAAAGACAACGGCACACACTGAATGTGCCTACTACCCTCGGCTCAATACTTGAATTCTGCCTGAAATGTAGCGAATACTCCGGGTGCAATATCGGTACGGTTGCGACCGCTGAACGACAGGCCGTGGTTCTCTACGAAGAACCTGTCGAACGCGTAGCCCGCGGAGAAGCGGACGTCGATACGCTTATCGAATAACCACCCCAGGCCACCCTCCACTCGCTTCTCATAGAGAAACAACTGGTCGGTCTTGTCCTGCCGATCGGCCCGGAACCACGCCTGGTTCAGCCATTCAAACCCGGCGAAAACGCGAGCATTCTCCAAGAAGTAGTAACTCACGCGCGACTCGACTTCCGTCAGGGCGGCGTACAGCAACTCAAACTGAAACGACTGAATCGGTCGATAATTGACCGTCACGAATGGGAACCCGATGACTGCGGTCAAGGTGTCGGTGTGATACTCGTAGGCCACGCCGGGAACCGGGATGTTTCGCCCCAGTTGCCCGACGGTGCTGCTGAGAAGATAGAACAGCCAGCCGTTGCGCTCCCCCTGCGGCATTCGCACGAATACCAGTGCCGAGAGAGTGTCTTCAGAAAGACCAGCAAACGGCTCATCGCTCGCCGTGCCGACGTTCACTGCAACACCCCAACTCCAACCACTCGCGAGCTGACCGACGTACCCGCCTCCCGCCTGAATATCCCACAATGATCGAGGAAAATGCACGCGGTCGGTTGGGAGAATTGCATTGGTCCGGATGTCGAGCGCGCGCACGGACGCATTGGCAAAAAACAGGTCCGTTTCAGTGGTATAAACCGGAGCCGTCACGCCGAACTGGAGATTGAGCAGACTCATCGTCTTCATCGGCTCATTCCTGACCGCTTCTCGCGGCAGGTACGTGAAGCCGATCCCATCCGGTACGCCGGAACTTGCACCAAGGGCATCCAGCGCCGAGCGGAGCGCTTTGGGCACACGACCGGTCACGGCGGGGTCGCTCGTAGACGGGATGAAAGTGGCGTTGCCGGCATTCAGGATGCGGAGAGTATTCGGAACGGAGCCAGCCACAGACGATTCCCCCAGCGGGGGATTCACGATTGATCGCAACGAGCCGAGCGCGTTCGGGATTGGTCCCCCCACGGAGAGATCGCCCGTGATTGGCTCAACGATGGAATCGGACTGTCCGAGTGCGGGATTCGCCGACAGGAGGAACACGCCAGCGATCACCCACAGGTGAAAACGGGGCACGAGTAGATCCGTGGTCGCGTCGATCATACTTCAAGGTATCGGGAAAGACAGAGTAGCAGGTGGCTGGCCCGCTCCCGTGGGGCCGCCATAGACCCCACGGCGTTCTTCCCAACACCTTTCTCCCGCCCCCGACCGTCGGGGACGGACGGGAATCACTTCACGCCGGTCAACTCCAGCACCACTTTGTGCCCATCCCACTTCATCTCCTGGCGAAGGACGCGCCCGGCCTTGTCAAACCACCACTCCGCATCGACATCCTTGCCCGTCAGCTTGAACCGCGTCCCGTCAATCACCTGACCGTTGAGCATCACCCGGCAGGCACCGAGCGGCTCAACGCGGACGGCAGTTTCCGAACCGTCCTCGGCGTCGAAGAGGGTGGCGTTGCGGACTTTATCGGCGGCCGGGACTTGCACGCCTGTCGCTGTGAGTACCTCACTGGCGGTCTTGCGTGTGTTCCGGTTTACGGTAACGGTCAAGTCCCGGCCGTTGGCGACCGCGGTGACCGACCGCTTCTTCCCATCGTCGTTCGAATTAGCCGTCAGCGATACCAACTGCCCGGTTCGCCAGACCTCAATGCTGTTCAACTCGTAGACATACGTATGGAGAGGAGCCCGCACCTTCACTGCGGCCGTGACCTGAATCGTCTGCGTGCCGTCGGCGGCAACTGCGGTCGAGATGGTGTACGACCCACCGGCCTTACCATCGACCGTCACGGCGAACGTCCGCACTTCATCGGCACCGGCCAGCGCCGGTACGCCGGTGAGCGTCACAACCCCAAGCGTGGTTGGGCGAGCAATGGCTTTCCATATCACCCATCCCAGAGCCGCCATGACAAGCCCTGACACGGCACCAATACGCAACTTCCACTGATGGGAATAGACCATCGGCCCACCTCTTCCCCGGATTGGAGTCACACGACGGAGAGTCTCATAATCCGTCTTGCCGAATCCGCCAAGTCCAACCCGCTTCAACGTAAAAAGCCAAAACAATGCTTTGAAATGCCTGAAGTGTGGGGTTGCCAACAGACGAAGAACGGTTGACTTCCCGCGTTGCGAATCTCCTCAATTGCTCATTTTGACAGCCATCGAATGAGCAACCGTGGGGGCTGGCATTTATGAGAACTGGCATTGCAACACAACCGGAGATTGGTTAGAGCATCTCGCCTCGCACGGTTTGGTGTTTGAATCCTTGGGGAACCGGGATTGTCTAGCTGCCGACGCCACCCTGCGAGCCAGCGCTAGGAGTTGACGCGGAGTCGCAGCGTCAGCTATTGGGTTACACGTGAAACGAGTTTCATCCAAAAGTGTTTGGTCGTTGGAAACCTGGCGGCACAAAAGGAGTGGGGTGTCCTCGGGCGTTCACGCCACACCGCCACACAGCCCGCCCCGCCCAGCGGCTGGGGAATAGAGGGAGTTGGTCGGATGCAGCACTGCATGACGCAGGAAAGCAACGTTCTCGTTACCGGAATGACCGGCCTGATCGGCGGCGAAATCGTCCGCCGATTTGCAACGCGCGACCATTCCGGCAAAATCTGGGCGCTCATCCGTCCCACCTCCGACCGAACTCCAACGGAGAGACTTCGCGATCGCCTTGCGCGCAGCCGGGAGCAACCGAGCCATTGTGATGTCGCCGCCGTCGCCGGGGACATCCTCAAACCGGACTGGGGATTATCCTCGACTGATCGGGATGAAATTGCAGCCTCGGTGGACATCATCATCCACAACGCGGCGGACACCTCGTTTGCCGCACACCGGAACACAGCCAAGACGAACGTCGAGGGAGTGCGGCGGCTGATTGATTTTGCCCGCACCTGCCGCCGGAATCCGCTGATCGTTTACATGAGCACGGCATCGAACGTCGGGCAGGTCACGGGACAGTGCCTCACCGAAGACGACGGTTGCCGGCCCACAAATGACCACTTCAACGAGTACACGCACTCGAAGGCCGTGGGTGAACTCGCGCTCCGGGAAAGCGGACTACCCGTACTCACCCTGCGCCCAACAATCGTCCTCAGTGCTGGCCTCGCCGATCCGGTCTTCGCGCGGCAGATATTGTGGTTCGCTCCACTGACGCGCGCCTTTGCTGCTCTACCGATCGACCCAGTCGCCCGCCTCGACATCGTCGACGTTGGCTTTGTTGCCGAGGCGACCCTCCGGCTGCTTCGGTGCCCGAGGCGAACATATGACTGCTATCACCTCTCCGCTGGTCTTGCACGTTGCGTGACGGTTGGCCAGCTCGAACGCGTCGCTGCGGCCACCAATGGTCGGCGTACACCCCTGCGATTGATTCCTCCGGCCGAGTGGACGCGGACCGTTCACCGGGAATTCATCAATACTCAGTTGCGCCGGCGGGTGTTCCGCGCGCTGCGGCACTATCTCCCGTTCCTGAATATGGACGTGGTCTACGACGACACTCGGCTGCGTGAGATTGTCCCTGCGACGGAGTTGCCCGTCGAATCGCCCCAAAGTTATCTGCCGGAATTGCTGGGTCTGATCCGCCAAAAGGCCGCGCTCCAAGAAGCCTGCTTGCCGTAGAGCAATCGGTTTGCGCTGCGACAGGCCGGGTTGCCGCAGCCCTTCGGGCTGCTTATGCATTGATTCTTTCAATAACGACGATCGTGGGCAGGCTTTGCCTGCCTCGCCAGAAAGCAACTCGCCAGCAACAACCAACTCGTTCGTCTTTCGCGCACAGGCAAGCACACAATGACGCTGGGCCTCACGGCCCTCGCGTCAGATTCAAGACCTCATCTCCCCTCTTCTCCGCCAGAGCCCGCGTTTAAACCGCAACCACAACTTTTCAGAGGAGCCTCAATTCCCGCAGGCGAATCGTGCTGGAATTTCTGGTGGATGTGGGTTTCATGAATTAGAGTTCAGCAGGTCAATGAAGACTCTTCGATCCAGAATTTCACTGGGTTGATTGCGCTTGAGTCGCCCGACTGTCGGCACCACGTCCGTTTTTCCACGCGTTTGGAAACCGACATCTGCTGCTTTGGCGAACCAGGCGACGCCCACACTTGGAGCCTCCACCGTGCCCTGCCCGCGCCCTGCAGCTCCACGGAGCGCCTTCACGTTGATTGAGTTGCTGGTGGTGATTGCGATCATCGCAACGCTGATCGGTCTCCTGCTCCCCGCCGTGCAGAAAGTCCGTGAGACCGCAGGCCGTGTCAAGTGTGCAAATTCCCTTCGCCAACTCAGCATTGCCGGGCATAACGCCCACGACGCAAACGCATCCCTGCCTCCTGGGCTGGGATACTGGCCCGGTTCAACCGCATGCGGGACTTATCACTTCCATCTGCTGCCTTATCTGGAGCAGAGTGCCCTGTATGAACAGTCCTACTATGCGGGCTATTACTTCGTCGCCAACAACGGCGTCTACTCCCAGCCTGTGCGAACGTATGTGTGCCCGCTCGATCCGAGCGCACCAAGCGACGGCCGCGCACAAGACTTCATCGGCAACACCTGGGGGGTGACCACTTACGCCGTGAACGCCCAGGTGGTTTGTACAGTCGATTCGACTGGGTCGATCAGCTCAGCCCAGAACTACGCCCGGATACCCTCCTCATTCCCAGACGGAACCTCGAATACTCTTCTACTGACCGAGAAATATGCCCAGTGCTTCAACAGTTACTACCCCACTGGCGGCACGTTCTGGGGTTACTATTACACCGGTTCGAGTCTCCAGCCGTATCACCCCGGTTACGAGGTCTCTTGGAACGGCTATAGCTACGGCCCCGCGTCCAAGTTCCTCGTTCAACCGCGACCGTACAACGGCGGCTGCGATCCGACGATGGCCTCATCTCCACACTCGGGAGGAATTCAGGCCGCCTTCGCCGATGCCAGCGTCCGCTTCCTCTCCGCAGATATCACGCTTTACACCTGGTGGTATCTCTGCACCCCTGCAGGTGGCGAGGTTCTATCAGGGGATGCCTTCTAACTTCCTGCAGCGCCTTCCCAAACACATGACCTGCGAAGGAGAGTTCGCGAATGCCCCGTCGTCATTACCTGACCGTTGGGATTGTGAGTCTGTTTGTATTCGGCGTGCTATGTGCGAGCGGTTGTGGATCGGGATCGGACACCGCAACGGTCTCGGGAAAGGTGAGGTTTCAAGGTAAGCCAGTGGCCGGTGGATCGGTGATTGTCTACTGCTCGGATAAGCAACTTGCTCGCGGAATCATTGGTGCCGACGGTACATATTCGATCCCCAACGTCCCATTTGGGACGTCGATCGTGACTGTTCAGGCACACACGCGGCTCCCAGCGGGACTGCGCCTGCAACAGAATCTTCCGCCGTCATCGGGAGGCCCCATCCCGCCGACCGTCGACGTCAACGACACGGCGCGCGTGGTTGTCCCGCAACGTTATTCGCTTCCCGAGGAGTCTGGGCTGTCCGTCGTTGTCGATCGCGGGCAGGTGACCTACGACATCGACCTGAAACCATGACCACTCCCACACCCCCGAGCACTCATTCGCCGCCAGCCGGATCGGATCGGCAGGATGTCGCGCTCTGGCGCGTCCCGATGGCCGCAAGTGGATTGCTCCTGACGCTCTTGAGCACGCTTGTCGCATTCTTCTGGACGATCGGCGAACCTGATTTTCTCCAGATTGTCCCCACGCTGCCGCCTCTGCACTACAACGGTGCGATCGCGTTCTTCGCCTGGGGACTTGCGCATCTGGCTCTGGCCACCCACCGCCTCCAGTTCGCACGCTACCTGGCAGTGATCGTGGCTCTCGTCGGGATGCTGGCCTTGCTGGCAAGCATATCGGGAACGGGGATCCATCTGGATCGTTGGGCCTTCACTCCAGTGGGGCGAGTATTTCCACCCGGCGGCATCTCCGCGGGATTGGCAGGCGCATTTCTTCTTGCCGCTGCCGCAATCGTTCTGAGTGCCCGGCGCAATCCGCGCGCACAGATGCTCGCGACTGGCGTTGGGGCCACGCTGGTGATCGGCGGACTGCTGGCCCACGTCACATCACCCACTCACGCTCCGATTTCGTTTTTCGCCCAGCCAACAGTGTTAGGCTTGGCCGGGATCATCATTGCCGGAGTCGCATTGCTGACGGGAGTGTTCCGCCATGGAACTCCCATGTTCGCGCTGCGATATACCATTCCCCTCATGGTCGGAGTGGCCGGCATTGGCCTGACACTCACACTCTGGGTTGCCTTGAACGCCGACCAGAGTCGGCGCATCCGCCGACAAGCCCAGTTTGAAACCGCACACGTCCAGCAACTGGTACAAGATCGCCTGGCACAGGAGGTTTACCGGTTCGCTCAACTGTCGGAAAAATGGCCCACGAACACCCCCGAACAAATGACGCTGGACATCGGCTCATATGTTGGGCAGATGCCCGGGTGTCTCGGTGTCGCGCGCCTGGACCCCGCCGGGAGGGTGACTTGGGTTGAATCGCAATATGCCCAACCCCAAACGCTCGCCACGTTCGGGGCCGAGGAGGCACTGACCGGCGCCAACCGGAAGGGTCAAAGCGCCGTCATTCGTCCCCCGCGGTCGCACTGGCGCGGAAACCGTGTACTACTGCTGTATGCCCCACACCGGCCAAACATCAATGCGGGAGGGTTGGTCGCTGTCCTCCGGCTCGATGGGTTATTCGACACCTTAATCAATGCGAACCTCGCCACCGGCTATGCTGTGACGGTCACCGAAGGATCTGAACCGGTGTTCAGTCGCTTTGCTTCTGATCGCGAGTATCACGACCAATGGGGTCAGACGCTTCCGATTGTGTTTCGTGGGATCGACTGGAAGCTCTCGCTCTGGCCTACGCATGAGGCCCTCGCACGCGAGAGCCTATCCTTACCCAAACTCTCTCTCCTGATTGGCCTGGTGATGACTGCGCTTCTGGCGCTTGCCGTCCATTTGGCGCAGACCGCGCGCCGACGCACGGCGGCACTCGAAAATGAGATTCGCGAGCGAAAACAGGCCGAGAGCGCAATGCGGCAGAGCGAAGAGAAATACCGAACTCTGATCGAAAATCTGAACCAGGGGATTTTCCTCCAGGATCGCGACCACCGGTTTGTCGCCGCCAACCCACAATTCTGCCACGGAGTGGGCCGTACGGAGGAGGAGGTCATCGGCGCGAACGAGACCGATCTGTACGATCCGCAACGTGCGGCCCGACACGCCGAAGAAGTGCGAATGGTCCTGACCGAAGGGAAGAGCGTCGAGAGTGAGCAGGAGGAAGTTGTTGCGGGCAAGCAGATCTGCGTGCGGAGAGTCCTTACACCCATGCGGGATTCGACGGGGCAAACAACGGGCGTCCTCGGTCTCTGCTGGGACGTGACCGAGCAACGGCGGCTGGAAGCCCACGTCAATCAAGCGAGCAAGATGGATGCGATTGGTCAACTCGCGGGAGGGATTGCGCACGATTTCAACAATCTGCTGACCGTGATGCTCGGCAACCTGGAGTTGATCCTCGCCCGGTCATCGGCTCACGACCCCAACCTCGAACTGGTTACCGCAGCTCGGGGCGCGGCGGTTCGCGCCGCCGCCCTGACCCAGCGCCTGCTCGGTTTTTCCCGCCAGCATCATCTCGACTGGCAATCCACCAACTTGAACACCGTCGCAACCGAAGTCGCTGCCTTGCTGCAACGTACCATCGACCCACTCATCCGCATCGATCTACAACTCGCCGAAGAACTGTGGCCAGTCCAGGGTGACCCGACACAGCTCAACCAGGTACTCATGAACCTCTGCCTCAACGCCCGAGACGCAATAGGAGGGTCGGGACAGATCACCATCGAGACAGCCTGCGTGGGTGCCGAAGAGGTGCAAGGAGTTCAAGGTCTGGCTACCCGGGCGGGTGAATATGTCCGCCTCCGCGTGACTGATACGGGCGTGGGTATGACTCCCGAAGTGAAAGCCCGGATTTACGAACCGTTTTTCACCACCAAGGAAGTGGGCAAGGGAACGGGCCTGGGACTGGCGATGGTATTTGCCATCGTTCGCCAACACAAGGGAGGGATTGACTGCCATTCCGAAGCCGGTCGAGGAACGCGGTTTGACATCTACCTCCCGCGCAGTGAAGGCGCGGGACTCGTCGCCCCTGTGCCGGTTGCACCCACCGCGCATCAGCCCCGAGTGGGGACAATCCTGGTTGCCGACGACGAGGAGATGATTCGTAACCTTGCAGCGCTGACATTACGGGGACGGGGACACCGGGTTCTCCAGGCTGCCGATGGTCAACAGGCTGTCGATATCTACTCCGCGGAAAAGGACAACATCGACCTGGTTCTGTTAGACCTCACCATGCCCATCCTCTCCGGACACGAAACATTTCGACACTTGCTCCGCCTGAACCCACGCGTGCGCGTACTATTCGCAAGTGGATATGCGGCGGAACAGTTAACCGATCTGGAAAAGGAACTGATGGCGGGGTTCGTCAAAAAACCGTATCGCCCCAACGAACTTCTAGGAGCGGTCGAAGAAGCACTTCGGCGGCGTGGAAGCTCCGAATCAGTGCCGAGCCACTCGTCCTCCAGCGACACGACACTCTTCGAGAGGGACGTGAGCGTGGACACACCCGTGGAAAGGCTGGACTCCACCGAAGTCGATCGGTACTTTCCCACTTAACACGGGAAAGAGCCACAAAAGACACCACCGAAGACAGAAAGCGAGATGAACCACAGAGACACAGAGAAAGACAAACGCAGAGAAAAGGCAGAGTGAGGCAGGATACCAGGATAAAACGAGATCAGAATCCGTGGCGATCATCCTGTTATTCTACCAACAATTCACTCTTACTATCTTTCTCTGTGTCTCTGTCTGTGGTTCATACTTCTTCTGTCTTCTCTTAACTTAACGAACGCCCACTTGCTCAGACTGGGAACCTGCCGGAACGGCGACTGCGCCGGCGAGCGCGTCCCCCCGCTCGCTGCCTGGCATGATCGCCTCCGGGTTGGCGGCGCGGAAGCGGAGATGACTCAGGACGAACCACCCCGCGCTGATGACCGTCAGCGCCAGCAAAGCGGCGAAAGTACTGCCGGGAATCACTCCCCACGCCAGCGGCAGGAGCACTCCCCCGATCGCTCCCAACGCACCGACGAGCCCACCCACTGACCCGACTTCACGCGGGAAGTGATCGGGAATCATCTTGTAGACGCTGGCCTTCCCGATGCCCATCCCCACCCCGAGCACAAACAAGAAGATGGTAAAGCTCCACACGCCGAGCCCCAGCGGGAACGCGAGAGCCACTCCAGAGGCAATCATCCCCCAGAACACAGCCGCCATCACTCCTCGTGCTCCGTATTTGTCTGAGAGCCACCCACCGACGGGTCGAAGCAGACTCGCAGGGAAGATGTAGCAGATCGCCGCGAGTATACCGATCCACTTCGTGAGGTAATCCAGATCGGCTTTCACGGCGGGGTTCGCCGCCATGTATGCGGTGTACGTGTCACCCTTCAACCCCTTGATCGTGTCGAACTCCGCGACGAGTTTTTCATTGAGTCCCAGGCTCGCGGCGAGGTTGGCGCCGTAATTCGCGTAGTAGAATTGCGGCAACACCCCAGAGAGTGCCACATACGCGCCGAACACGACGGCGTATTGCAGGCTGAATTCCCAGACCTTCGCGTGCTTCATGGGAGCGACGAGTTCGGAGAACGCTCGCCCACGGGCCGGCATCCGATCCGGGCTTGGCGTCAGGAACCATACCGCGGCGGCCATGAGCGCGAGCAACCCCGCATACATAACGGGAATGAACCGCCAGCCCCCGGGAATGAGGCCATCGAAGAACCCCGTGGCCGGCATCGCCGCGATCAGCAAGGGGCCGATCAACTTGGTCACCGAAGCACCGACGTTGCCCGCGCCAAACACCCCCAGCGCGGTCCCCTGGCGATCTCTCGGAAACCACGCCGCATTCCACGCGATCCCGACCGTAAACGAGTTCCCGGCCACACCGTACAGAAGAGCACACACGAGAAGTTGTGCGTAAGTCGTGACCTGGCTTACCAAAAGCGTGGGTATGATTGTGAAGAGAAGGAGCGCGGTCATCACTCGGCGACCGCCGTAGCGGTCGGCCCAGATGCCAAAGTTGAACCGCAAGAGCGAGCCGGACAGGATTGCGGCAATGGTCAGGTTGTAAAGCTGGCCATCGGTGAGGCCGAGTTCCGGTTTGATCTTGATGCTTAGCATGCCGAGCATCAACCAAACAGCAAAGAGCAGCGTGAAAGCGATAGTGGACAGCGCAAGCACGCGCGCACGCTGCCCGGCTGTCCCATGATCGGGAGCCATAACGGAACCTCGCTGAAGGGGATGACGAGTTAACTCGTGCTCGGCACCTGTGCGTGAGCGTCGAGCAGAGCCGTTAGCTGCCCGCGACACGACCCACAGCCGGTACCGGCGCGGGTCGCGTCGCAGAGCGAGGGGAGAGTATCGCAGCCATCGCGAATCGCATCGCGAATGGTGGACTCCGTGACGTGGTGGCAATTGCACACTTCACGTTCATTGAGTGCCAAAGGGGTATTTCCGGTGGCAAGGACATCGAGCCGGTTCGGCGGAAGCGGTTCGTCGCGATCGAACATCTGCACCAGAGTCGGCGCGGCTTCCGTACAACCGACGAGTATGGCGCCCGCGAGCTTTCCATCGCGGACGATCAGCTTGCGATAAACTCCGCGGCGTTCCTCGAATACTTGCACGATCTCGTCGCTGGGGAATTGCGCTTCCGTGGCTCCAAAACTGGCAACCTCCACACCCGCCACCTTGAGTCGAGCGTAAATTTTTGAGCCGCGATAGCGGGCTCGCGGGTTCGCACCGGTTAAGACATCGGCGAGCACCGCACACTGTTCCCAGATCGGTTGCACCAGCCCGTACACTGTCCCAGCGTGTTCCGCGCATTCGCCCACCGCGTAGATACCCGGTACAGCCGTCGCGAGCAGATCGTTCACGAGGATGGCGCGCTTGACCGGTACGCCAGAGACTTTTGCGACATCCACACGCGGGACAATCCCGCATGCAAATACCACCAAATCGGCGGGGATGACCTCGCCACCGCGGAGTTTCACGACTTCAACGTGCCCATTTCCGAGCACTTCTTCAGCCGTGGTGCCTGTCCGGACAAAGATGCCCATCCTCTCGATCGCGCGCTGCAGGAGTTCGCCTCCGAAGCGGTCGAGCTGTGCGTTCATGAGAACGGCGTCGAGATGAAGAACCGTGACGTGCAGCCCCAGGTCACACAATCCCTTTGCGGCTTCGAGGCCAAGCAATCCGCCCCCCACAACAACCGCGCTACTTCCTGGTTTGGCCCGTTCGCGAATGGCCAAGCAATCCTCGATCGTACGGAAGACATGGACACCCTCCCGCGGCGAACCGTCTTCCGATTTGAGGCCGCCAACGCACGGTACGAACGGCGAGCTACCCGTCGCGAAGACACAGACGTCGTAACTGTGCGTGTCGCCATCGCTGGTGGTGAGTTGGCGTGCGACTGCATCGACTTGTGTTACGCGGACGCCGGAGTGAAACGTCACCCCTCGCTGCGTGTACCAGTCCTGCGGCTTGAGCGTGATTTCCTCCGGCTCGCCGCCACCAAGCACGCGGCTGAGCAAAATGCGGTTATAACTTCCGCGTGTCTCCTCGCCGAAGACAGTGAGATCGAAGACGGCGCTTGCGTTTCGACGGATCAGTTCGTCAAGCAGTCGGCTGGCTGCCATGCCGTTGCCGATGATGGCGAGGCGTTTCTTCGTCACGCGCGTACTCCCACAATGCGCACGGCCGCGAGTTTGAATTCCGGCATTCGGCTGGTCGGGTCGAGGTGGCTGCTGGTGAGCAGGTTGGCGGCGCCGCGGCCGCCCCAGTGAAACGGAGCGAAGAGTGTGTCGGGACGAATGTCCGGCGTCACCTCGGCGGTGAATTCGACCTTTCCGCGACGACTTTCCACCGTCACGCGGCTCCCCGTGGCAATGCGATGTCGCCGCGCGAGCCGTGGATGAATCTCCAGACGTGGCAGTGGTTTGGCCAATTGTAGTTTCTCCACCATTCGCGTTTGCGCGCCGGAGTTGTAGTGCTCCTTGTAGCGCCCGGTGGTGAAGAACAGTGGATACTCTGCGTCCGGTTCCTCGCCCGCTGGCCGATGCTCCACCGCGAAAAAACGTGCCCGACCATCGGAGTGGTGGAAACGTTCAGCGAACAGACGCGGAGTACCGGGATGTTCCTCCGCCGGGCACGGCCAGAACACGCCGTCACTCGCCTCGATCTTCGCATAGCTGATGCCGGAATAGTCGGCGGTCGCGCCAGCGGTCACATGCCGGAATTCATCGAAGACCGCTTCCGCATCGCGAAAAGCAAACTTCTCCCCACACCCCAGACGATCCGCGAGTTCTCGAAGGATTTCCAGATCGCTCAAGGGGCCACTGAGCGGACGGGCGACCGTGCGGCGACGAATAACGCGACCCTCGAGGTTCGTCATGGTGCCGTCTTCTTCCGCCCACTGGAAGACGGGCAGGAACACGTGTGCGTGAGCCGATGTCTCGTTGTGAAAGGCATCGCAAACCACGAGCAAGTCGAGCGACTTCAACCGCTCTTCGATCCGCGAAAGGTTTGGCGCAGCCACCGCGACGTTCGAGCCCATTACGAACAGTCCGCGCACTTCATTGCCGAGCGCGCCGAGCAACTCCACCGCACTCTTTCCTTTTCGTGGAAGGGAGGTGGGATCGACCCCCCACACCTTCGCCACGGCTTCGCGGTCTGCGTCCACTTCGATCAGCCGGTAGCCAGGAAGTTGATCGGCTTTCTGGCCGTGTTCGCGTCCCCCCTGGCCGTTGCCCTGCCCCGTGAGAGTGCCAAATCCGCTATTCGGCTTGCCGACCTTGCCGAGCGCCAGCATCAGGTTGATCCAGGCATGAACGCTGTCCACCCCCTTGCTCTGCTGCTCGGTTCCCCGGCCGGTGAGGATCATGGAACTGCGCGCCATCGCCAGCCAGCGTGCGGTTTGCCTCAGTTGCGATTCGGAAATCCCCGTGAGCCGTTCCACGCGTGCGGGGTGATACTCCAGCACTGTCCGCTTGACAGCATCGAAGCCGGTTGTGCGTGCTGCAATGTAGTGGTCGTCGGTCAGTTCCTCCTCAATCGCGACAAAGAGCAGGCCATTGGCCAGTGTAAGGTCCGCGCCAGGTGTGAGTTGCAGGAAGAGATCAGCAAGACGAGCGGTAGGGGTGCGGCGTGGATCGGCGACGATCAACCGCCCGCCGACGGATTTCTGTCGGTCGAACCACTGTGCAAGCGGTGGGAGCGTGTCGGCGATGTTCGAGCCCACGAGCATCACGACTTCCGCACCCGCGATGTCCGCGATGGGAAAGGGGAGACCCCGGTCGATACCGAACGCGCGGTTTTGTGCTGCGGCAGCGCTCGACATACAGAATCGGCCGTTGTAATCGATGTTCGCTGTGCGAAGCGCCACACGCGCGAACTTGCCCAGCAAATAGACTTTTTCGTTGGTTAGCGCCCCCGAACCGAACACGCCGTTGGCGCTGGCGCCGAACTGATCGCGAATCGCTACCATCTTGCCAGCCACAAAATCAAAGGCTTCATTCCACGTCGCCTCGCGCCACTCGCCGCGTTCGTCACGCAGTTGCGGCGTTGTCACCCGGCGCGGGTGTTCGAGGAGTGTGGCCGAAGTCCACCCCTTGATGCACAGTTGCCCGTTATTGACGGGGAAGTTCGGATCGCCGGTCACGCGCGGTCGCCCGCCGCCAAGGTCTTCGCCCATCAGAATGCCGCACTGAAACGCGCAGTACGGGCAGTGGGTACGCACGCTCAGCGATGCCGGCGCAAGGGTGGTCAACGCGACTCGCGGAGACACACTCATGCAACCGGCACCGTGACGAAGACCGTGCCGTCGTTCACTTCTGCGGGGTAAGATTCAATACGACATGTTCCTGGTTGATCGCATTCCCCTGTCGTTCCATGAAAGCGGAACGCATGCAGCGGACAGACGACTTGATCGCCGATGAGCATCCCATCTGCCAGCGGCCCACCGCGATGCGGACAGACGCCGTCGACCGCAAAGACGCGACCATCGCGCCCGCGAAACACGGCGATGGTCCGGCCAGCCACGTCAAACGACCGGCCGAGTCCCGTTGCAATGTCGTCCAGTACGCACAGTGGAATGCGAGTAGCGGTTGTGGTCATGAGAGCCCCCAGAGTAGTCCGCGTGCGGCGAAGGTTTTGTCGCTCTTCGAGCGACCCGCTCGTGGAGCGAGCGGACCACTCTAAAAGACCGCTCGCAACGAGCGGAGCGCACTTACAGCACAGGTAACGGCACGCGTTTCGTCTCCTCGAACTGGCCGGCGAACGCGGGGTTGTCGCGTTCGAGCCACGGATCAACGTAAGCCGCGATGGTCTTCTCCACTTCCACGTCGAGTTCCGCGCCAATGCCAAGCGAGTCGTTCACGATGATGTCGCGGAGCTTCTCGACGCCAATGCGTGGAACGAAGTCATAGGTACGCTCCAGCCACTTGGCGTTGTCGCGGTAATAGATGAGGAAGCGGCCAATCACGCGAAGTGCTTCTTCCTTTGTCTTCACGCGACAGAGCACGTCGCTCTTGCGAACGTGTGCCCCCGCTGCTCCGCCGAGTGACACTTCCCATTCGCCGCCCTCCGTGGCGATAACGCCGACATCCTTGACGGTGGATTCCGCACAGTTTCGCGGGCACCCGCTCACGGCGAGTTTCACCTTCGCGGGGAACTCAAAGCCCTGGAAACGCTTCTCCATTGCGATGCCCAGGCCCGTACTGTCGTTGGTGCCGTAGCGGCAGAACTCACTCCCCACACAGGTCTTCACGGTGCGGAGCGCCTTTGTGTACGCGTAGCCACTCGGCATCCCGAGATCAGCCCAGACCTTCGGCAGGTCTTCTTTTTTGATGCCAAGGAGGTCGATGCGCTGACCGCCGGTGATCTTGACCATCGGGACGTTGTGCTTCTTCGCCACTTCGCCAATCTTGATGAGTTCATCCGCCGAGGTGACTCCGCCGTAAATTCGTGGAACGACAGAAAACGTGCCATCTTTCTGAATGTTGGCGTGAACGCGATCATTGATGAACCGGCTGTCGCGTTCGTCGATGTACTCCGCCCCCCAAATGCCCCTCAGCATCGACGCCAGCCCGTTGCGGCTCTTCTCGTCGTCGCCAGTGCCGAGTTCACGAAGCACAGCGGAGACGCTCTTGAGCCCGCGTTGTTTCACTTCGGCCACAAGGCTCGCCTTGTCGAGCGGAACAGCGGCGACGTACCACGCCTCGCTCGGATCGGCTTTCACTCCACCGGCAACGGCCTCGATCAATCCTTTCACCAGCTTCTTGCAACTCCCGCAACCCGTACCAGCGCGCGTCGCCTTGCCGACCGCTGGAACGGTACACTTGCCGGCTTTGATCGCCGCGACAATGGTCCCCTTGCACACGCCGTTGCAATCGCAAATCTGATGCGAATCGGGAAGGTCCCCGAGCGAGACTTCTTTCTTTTCGGAGGTGGCCGTGAAGAAGAGTTCGAGCCTCCGAGTTGGAGCGAGTGCGCCGGCGTGGAACAATCGCATGAGGTCGTCGGCGGGCGCGAGATCGCCAAGCAAGCAAGCCGCGTTCACCTTGCCGTCGCGAATGATCGCCTTCCAGTAAACGTCGCGTGCCGGTTCACTGAACTGGACCACCTCATCCGTCGGACGCAGGTCATTGATGCGGCCCATGCTCGCCAGTTCAACGCCCATGACTTTGAGCTTCGTGGCGATTTTCGATCCGGTGTAAGTCGCGGTCGAATCCGAGCAAGTAATGACTTTCGCGAGAACCTTTGTCTGCTCCCACAACGGGGCGACGAGGCCGTAGATCATGCCGTTATGCTGAACACACTCGCCGACGCCGAACACCGCCGGGTCGTTGGTGCGGAGCTGATCGTCCACCACGATCGCCTTGTCGCAGACAATTCCGCAATCCCTGGCAAGCTCCGCATTCGGGCGGATGCCAGCGGAAATGACCACCATGTCCGCGGAGATCTCAGTGCCGTCGGCGAACTTCACGCCGGTGACGTGCAAGTGGCCAAGCAGTTCCTTCGTGACGGTGCCGGTGAATGCCTTGATGCCGAGTTTGGCGATCGTCTGCCCGAGCACCTTTCCGCCCGCTTCATCGAGTTGCACGCTCATGAGCCAAGGGGCCATTTCGACCACTGTGACTTCGACGTTGTGCGTCATCAACCCCTTGGCTGCTTCCAGCCCGAGCAATCCACCACCAATCACCACCGCTGTTTTGCAGTTCTTGGCGTATTCGGCGATGTTGCGGCAATCGTCCAGCGTGCGAAATACAAACACGCCACGCAGAGGAGTGCCGGGAATGGGCGGAATGAACGGTTTACTGCCAGTGGCGAAGACGAGATAGTCGTAGGGGACCGAGAAATCCTCCCCCGCATGGACGGTCTTGGCGTGACGGTCGATCGCAGTTACACGATGCCCCGCGTGCAGAGTGATGCCGTTCTCTTCGTACCACGCCAGCGGGTTGAGGAAGATTTCCTTGGCGTCCTGCGTGCCATTCAAGACGTTCGACAGCAGAATGCGGTTGTAGTTGCCATACGGCTCATCGCCGAAAACGGTGATGTCGAAGAGCGTGGGGTCACACGCCAGGATGTCTTCCACCAACCGCGCACCGGCCATGCCGTTGCCGATCACGACGAGCTTCGGCTTCTGAGGATGAAGAGCGCGAATCATGCCGGGACTCCTGCGCACGAGGTGAAGCTCAGCAACTTCTCGCGATACCGAACCATGTCCCCAACCACAAACACCGCTGGCCCCACAATCGCCGCTTCTTCCGCCATGCGACCGATCTCGTTCAAGTCGTTGGCGAAGACGCGTTGCGTGGGGAGAGTGGCGGATTCAATCACGGCGGCGGGGGTATTGGGTGACAGCCCACTGTCACTTAGTTTTGCCGCAATCTTCGCGATGTGCCGGACGCTCATGTAGAAGACCGCACCGGGCAGCCGAGCAAGAGCGTCCCAGTCGAGGGTACAGTCGGGCGAATCGGGATCGTGGTGGCCGGTAACGAGCGCGATGGCCTGCCCCGTTTGGCGGTGCGTGAGTGGAATGTTGGCCGCAGCACAAGCGCCCACGGCTGAGGTCACCCCTGGAACAATCTCGAAGGGAATACCTGCTTCTGCGAGCACTTCAGCTTCTTCACCGCCGCGACCAAACACACACGGATCACCGCACTTCAGCCGACAGACGGACTTCCCCTCGCGTGCATAGCGTACGAGCGCTTCGTTGATCGTTTCTTGCTTTGTCGAGCCAATACAGTAACCACGCTTGCCAACCGAAACGAGTTCTGCATGCGGGCCAGCTTCTTCGAGGACTTGGGGGGAGAGTAGCGCGTCGTGCAGAATCACATCGGCTGACTGAAGTATCCGCAGTCCGCGAACCGTGATGAGGTCCGCGGCGCCGGGGCCAGCACCAACGAGATACACACTCCCTCTTCTTGCAGGCTGACCCACGAGATTCTCCGGACAAGACGATCCCCATCAGCGGACCGGGGAGAGCCGGTCCGCTGTGGGTTACCTACGGCTGTTCAACACGACGGAGGGAGAGTCGGCCTGCGGGTTGCATTTGGTGTGCCAAGTCTGCAACGGACCATGCATGGCAGGAGTGCGATACGTGGAAAACCACGTGAATTCCCGACGGGAATTTCTTGCTCTGGCTCTCCCCGGGCTTGCTCGACGTCATGGGCGCAGCCGCCCGCGTTTCGAGCAAACCTCAGTCCGGGCTGCTCACAGAGGGCGCACCGCGTCCCCTCGACAACAGACAGGTGTCGCGTGATCCGTCGATTTATCGCCTCTCACCCCGCCGTCCTGGCGTTAGGCTTGGTTGCGCTGGTGTTTGGCGTGGATTTGTCTCTCCCGCTCGGCGTGGCGGCGGCGGTCCCCTATACGTTTGCAGTGCTCATTGCCCTGAGCGCAAAACCCGGCTGGGTCGGGCCGGCCGTGGCAGCCCTCTGCATGGTGCTGACCATCGCGAAACTGGAGATTGTGCCGGAACGCGGAACCACTGAGATGTGGAAGGTGATTGTCAACCGCTGCCTGGCGTTGTTTGCGATCGGGATGACCACGCTTCTGGGGTTGTTGCGACGAAGAGCGGAAATGAAAGTTCGTCAGCACGAAGCTGATCTGGTGCGGATGGGGCGATTAGCAGTGGCGGGCGAACTAGCTGGTATACTGGCACATGAATTGAACCAACCGCTCGCCGCGGTCTGTCTCCAAGCAGATGTGGCGGCTCATTTGGCGAGCGATGTGGAGAAGCCCGAACTCACCGCCGCGCTGGGAGAAGTGGTCGATCAATCGCGTCGTGCGGCCGAGATTGTGCGGTCGATTCGTCGAACGGTACGCCGAGCGAAGCCAGAACGGGAATCCGTCGATCTGAATGAAGCAACTCGCGTGGTTGTGCGGCTGCTCGACTGGAAAGCGCGACGGACGGGTGTTGCCGTGCAATTGCGGCTCGCGGACTCGCTCCCGGCTACACATGGTGACCGTATCCAGATCGAACAGGTGCTCTTCAACTTGCTGCAGAACGCTCTCGAAGCCGTGGGCGCACGCGACGATGGCCCACGCCTGGTGCAAATCGAATCCGCTACTGAGGGGGATATGGTCTGCGTCCGCGTACGCGACACGGGCATTGGCCTGGCTGAACCTGCGCGTGTGTTCGAACAATTCTACACAACAAAACCCGAAGGAATGGGGCTGGGGTTGGCGATTAGCCATTCCATCGCCGAAGCTCATGGCGGCCAGTTGACTGCGAAGGCCATCGTAGACGGTGCGGAGTTCGCCTTCGCGCTGCCAGTGTTGCGGGAGGAATTGCGGTGAGCGCTGAGCCGACAATCTTTGTGGTGGACGACGACGCGGCCGTTGGGCGGGCGCTCGCAAGCGCTGGGAAATTGATCGGTCATCCTGTCCAGTCATTCGCGTCAGCAGCGGAGTTCCTCTCGTCGTACAACGACGAACCTGGCTGTCTGGTCCTCGATATCCGAATGCCGGGCATGACTGGCCTGGAACTGCAACGGCTCCTGTTGGATCGTGGGGTCACAATTCCCGTCGTCATGATTAGCGGTCACGCGGACGTCCGCATCGCGGTGGAAGCCATGACGCTCGGTGCCCTCACTCTCTTGGAGAAACCATTCCGCCTTGATGAGCTGCTCGCCCACGTGCGTAAGGCGCTGGAGAAAGACCGGCTGGCGCGCGAAGAGCGCGAAAAGACCGCCAACGCCGATGCCCGCCTGGCCGCACTCACGGCGAAGGAACGTGAGGTGCTGGAACTGATCGCCGCGGGCAAAACCAACCGCGAGATGGCCGATACGCTCGGCCTGAGTGTGCGTGCCGTTGAAGACCGCCGTGCGCGGCTCATGAAGAAGGTAAACGCCAACTCGGTCGCGGAGCTTGTGCGGCTCTTATCTGCACGCGGAGGATAAAGCATGAGTCAGCCGAATGTATCGTCGTGATACTTCGCGTCAGGAAACTTCATCGGAATCTGCGTGCTCTCATTCCAAGTCCAGACGATCTTGATTGCTTCGCGAAGCTTCTTCGAATTCAGTTCTCCAGAAACCGCGTATTTGTCGTCCTTAACGGGCGTGCGACCCTCGAACGCACCGTCGCCGCTGTTGAGAGGGGAGGCGAGCTTTGACCCGTTATTGCTGACAAAAATGGGTCTGCTGTAACCCGCCAGCGTCGTGTGGATCTCGCTCTTCCCCAAGAACGAGTGGAAAGCCTGGAGATACCCACCGCCCTTACCCTTCATAGCCTCCGACAGCCGCTCAAAGGTGCGGCACGAGACGAGGCACATTTTTCGAATCGGACGAGTCTTGTCGTGGAACCCCATCTCCTTGATGACTTCGGAGAGCACGCATGGATCGAGCACGCGGGCCAGTGCGCCGTTCTCGTAGTGGTGGGCGTAGATGTACATCCCAATGTCATCCTGCCCGTCCATTTGTTTCAGCGCAATCTTGGTTTGCTCCGGAATGCAATCAGGGATGGCCTTATAGTTGACTTCCGCGAATGGGTCGATGCCTAGGGGACCAACGTCAATGACCACCTTGTGATATCGCACGACTCCCTGCATTGTCCTCCCCGACCCATACTTGGATTCGAGTGCGGTGCACGCGTCTCGGACCTCGGAAATCTTGCTTTGATCCTCGGAGTCCAATTCGTTGGTGTTGATGAACCCAATGACGACAAGGTTCTTGGTCTTCATTGTCCACTCCGAATGGTTCTACGCAGTGGCGCGGATGCACCGTAGCAATCCGCTATTAATCGTCATGCCATGAGGCTGAAGTGATAGCTGACCAAGACGATATAAGACCTCTCAAGCCTGATCAACAAAAAAACTACGTCTTGCAAGCAGCTCGCTTGCTCCCGAGGAGCCGGAGCGAAAGCGGTTCGGTAACGATGCGGACATATACCTCGCGTTATCTCACATTCCAGGAAAGACTTCCGTCAATCGCTCGCTTTCATTTGAATCTCCGCCCCCCATGTGCGAAACTCTCAGTAAGCAGCCGAATTCCGCCACACCAGCGGAAGCGGGGGACCCACCGGGAGCGACGAGAGACGCTCCCCGGGGCGCAGGTGAGCCATGCTCACCGGGGCACGTTCAAGCCCTAGCCCGTCAGCTAACCTCGCAGGCGGCGCGAAGATGTCTTCGCGCCTACTTGAACGGGCACCCTCGTCGAATCATCTCGGACGATCGCGCCCCCACTCCCTACCGAGGGTGCGTTCGTGTTCGCGCTCTTCTCCGCGGCGGAACTGCCGGAATCTGTCGCCATTTATGGGCTGATTGCTCTCGGCGTCTTGTTCTTCGGGCTCGTTTTCTGGTGGCTCACTGTCCGGGTGATCCCCAACAACATGGTTGGCGTCGTTGAGAAACGCTGGTCCTCCACCGGGTCGGTCGGGGCAGGTCGGATCATTGCTCTGAATGGCGAAGCGGGTTATCAGGCCGATCTTCTCCGTGGTGGACTGCACTTCGGTTACTGGCGCTGGCAGTATCGCATTCACATCGCTCCGCTGGTCACCGTGCCGCAGGGGCAGATTGGTTACGTGTATGCCCGTGACGGCGATCCACTCCCACCCAGCCAGACTCTCGGTCGCGTGGTCGAGTGCAACAACTTCCAGGATGCGCATGCCTTCCTCATCCGGTCGGGAGAGGAAGCTGACTTTGGTCAACGCGGGCGGCAACGAGCGATCCTGCGCGAAGGCGTCTATGCCATCAACCCGGCCGCGTTCGTTGTGATGACCGAAAACAGAGCATACGCCCTGCCCCACCTTCTTGATGAGCAGGAATCGAATGCAGTGCACACATGGCATGAGCAACTGATGAAATGCACGGGGTTCCACCCCGTTGTGATTGGCGGAACGAGCAAGAGCGGGGAAACCGGCGTGCACGACGACCTGATCGGCGTCGTCACGGTCCATGACGGACCAAGCCTGCCACCGGGCGAAATCATTGCCCCCGCGGTGGGCACCGAACCGGACGGCGCCAGTTACCACAACAACTACCAGGATCCGGAAGCATTCCTGAAGGCCGCCGGCCGCCGCGGTCGGCAATACGCCCCGCTAACGGACGGCACGTACTTCATCAATCGGTGGTTCGCCTCTGTTGAGATGGTTCCCAAGACCGTTGTCCCCATTGGCCATGTCGGCGTGGTCGTGAGCTACGTGGGCAAGGCGGGGCGGGACGTGTCGGGCACATCGTTCCGTCACGGCGAGCGGGTGCAAGAGGGTGAACGCGGCGTCTGGGAACGACCTCTCGGGCCGGGCAAGTATCCGTTTAACATCTATGCCGGCCAGGTAATCATGGTGCCGACAACGAACTTTGTGCTGCACTGGATTACAGGCAAAACCGAAGCCCACCGGTTCGATGAAGGGTTGCGTTCCATCGACCTGGTTACACGGGACGCATACGAACCGCTGCTGCCACTATCAGTGGTGGTGCACATCGACTATCAGCGAGCCCCAAGCGTCATTCAACGTTTCGGGGACGTGCAGAAACTCATTACGCAGACGATTGACCCCATGCTCAGTGCGTATTTCCGCGACATCGCCCACAAGAAGACGATGCTGCAATTGCTGCACGAGCGGGATGGGATTCAGGCCGAAGCGCGGGTTGAACTTCGCAATCGCTTCCGTGAGTTCGACGTCGAATGCGTGGACGTCCTCATCGGCAAGCCAATAGCGCAGGACAAGGACACAAAGATCGAGGCGCTGCTGGAGCAACTCCGTCTGCGGCAGTTGTCCATCGAACAACTGGAAACGTACGAACGCCAGCGAGCCGCTGCGGAGAAACTGAAGACGCTGAACGAAGCGCAAGCACAGGCGGCGGTGCAGATTCAGCTCACCAACGCCAAGGCGGAGGTGCAAATCGCCGAGAGCCGCGGCGAGGCGGAGCTGGCGCGTGCCCGCAAACAGTCCGAGCAAATGGTCGTGACGGCTGAAGCGGAACTGGCGCGATCGAAACGGCAGGCCGAGCAAACCGTGCTCACGGCCGAAGCTCATGCGAAGGAAAAGGTGCTTGCTGGTCGCGGGGAGGGTCAAAAGACGCTCCAGGTTGGTCTTTCGGAAGCAGCAGTCATAATGCGGAAAGTTGCAGCCTATGGCGATCCGCGGTTGTACGCCGCCGCGCTCCTGGCTGAACGGCTCGCCAACAGCGCCCAACCGTTGGTCCCCGAGCGAATGTTCGTGAGTGGTGCCAATGGTGACACCGGCACGGTCGCGAGTGGGCCGCTGGGTATGCTGCTCACTCTTCTGCTGAGCGAGAAGGCGGGAATGGGATCGTTCGTGGATAGTCCCGAAGCCGCGGAGTTTAAGGGGGAGTGCGACAAGCTTGCTCGCGAGGCGATGGGCGTCCTCGGCTCGAAGTAATGTGAGAGAGCATGGCGAACGGCGCGGCGTAAGCCGGCGTAAGCCCGCCGAGTCTTTCCGACATCGGCGGGCTTACGCCGCGCCGTTCGCCATAGACGTGAAATGTCCCATTTTCTCGCCTATTCCGGCACACGGTTCGCAAGACTGTTGACCCCATTCGATTCCGCGGCTTTGACTCATACAACAGAGATCGCTGGGTCGAATTGGGGAGACAAGACGGGTCACTCCCCCGCAGGTTCGGGTAAACGTTGCTCCCGAACCGTCCCCTTCCCCGTCACAAACCAGGGTGTCATGATGCGAGCGATTCTGGGCTGTGTGGTCGTGCTGCTCCTGAGCTTCGGGCTGACGGCGGAAGACAAGAAGGTCGACATCGACGCCAAGAAGCTGATCGGGAAGTGGGAGCCGAAGGAAAAGAAGGAAGATGCCAAGTTCGTGATCGAATTCACCAAAGATGGGAAGATCAAAGTCGCCATCACGGGGCAAGGGAAAGATATCAGCTTCGACGGCACCTACAAAGTCGAAGGGAACAAGTTGCTCACGACGATGAAATTTGGCGACAAGGAACAGACCCACACCCGGACCATCTCCAAGCTGACCGATACCGAACTGGTCAGCAGCGACGAGAAGGGTAAGGAAGACACGCTTGTGAAGATCAAGAGCAAGTAAGGCTGGCGTCGGCTCGCACAGCCCGGGATCGGCGGCAAGCCGCCGATCCCGGGCTGTGGCATTTCTCGGAACGATCCGGACAGCGGGAAAATAAATAATCTTTTAAACATTAATTTATCAACTCGGCAGCCCTTACAAGCAATCGGCGTATGTCGCCTGATCTCGGCGAGACGCCAATCACAAAAACGCTGGTAATCGCAGTGTTTGCCGAGTTACGCGCGTCTGCTGCCTGCAGTGACGACCCACGCGCCTACAATATCTATGCGCCACGATGGCGTCGCCTGTACTCTCCCTGGAGGGACATTGGAGTCCACTCGCTCACACCACAACTTGCATCCCGACACACCCCGACCCGACTCGGCTGATGGTTCGCCCAGCCACACCCTCACCGCCCGCTACCAAGCCATCCTCGATGGCGACGACCCCGAATGGGCCGCCGGCTGCCGCGATCTTCGGCTTGTTGGCCGCGGAGGTCAGGGCGTCGTTTTCTTCGCACGTCGGGAAGGTGCCGATGGCTTTGCTCTGCCGATTGCGCTCAAAGTCTTCTCACCCGAACCGTACCACACCTCGGCAGCTTATGCCGAGGACATGGCTCGCATTGCTGCCGTGGCGGCGCTTGTGGCTGCCGTGCAGCACGAGAACCTGATTGCTGTTCATGATTTCGTCTCGCACGCGGGCATTCGCGTGATGCGCCTGGAATGGGTGGACGGGCTCGACCTTCGACACATTCTTTCCCCAGAAACTCTGGAGCGAACGCGCGCACAATTGAGTCCCGACCACCTGCGGTTCGTCGAGGACGTGATCCTGACGGCCGGGCCAGCCCAACCGCGGCTCAAGCCCGGAGTGGCGATTCACGTTTTCCGCGACTGCCTGGGAGCTCTGGCCGCGCTCCATCGCGACGGCGTGACTCACGGCGACTTGAAGCCGTCCAACGTCATGCTGAAGCGGACAGGCGCGGCGAAGGTGGTAGACATCGGCTCGGCTGCAGATTTGCGTTCGGCTGAAGGACGGCGAGCGTGGTCACCGCTGTATGCCGCGCCGGAAGTCCTCGAGGGTGGGCTGGTCACTCCCCAATCGGACCTGGCGAGTTTGGGATACATTCTGGTCGAGATGTTAGCCGGCCGGTCGCCATTTGATGGAGCGGTGGGGATCAGTGGGTTGCTGGAGGCAAAGCGAACTCTCGAATACCGGCTTGGGGAGTTGCTCCCAGCAGAGGTCGTCGGGAGCGAGCTACTGGTCGGCTTGTGTCGCCGATTGGTGGCAGCTGACCCAGAGAAGCGTTTCCCAGACGCGGAGGCGGCAGATCTGGGTCGAAAAGGCGCAGCGGCGTTTCACCGGCAGTTGGTGAAGGGAAACCTGGCGAGTGAATACGGCAATGACCTTCGCGTGTGGCTGGAAGCGCTGGGGCAAATGACAATCGACTAAGAACCTATCCGGTTAACTGGTTGATCTAACTCTTGGGCGTGTGCCCGGAGGTAGATCATGAAGCGTACCAAGACAGCGGACTCGTGGCGGCTCTCCGACGAACTGTGGGAGAAGATTCAGCCATTG
>Ga0209062_1001076_pt1 | contig 55725 bp, 60 predicted proteins | sample Coa_R2_2_FD_187158 | JGI IMG/M metagenome (GOLD analysis project Ga0209062, IMG submission 187158) | Surface soil microbial communities from Centralia Pennsylvania, which are recovering from an underground coalmine fire - Coalmine... | ecosystem: Environmental > Terrestrial > Soil > Unclassified... | reverse complement strand
GCTCGAAAACAGCAAGGAGAAGTGACATGGCCAATATCGGTTCCTTCAAGAAGGTCGGCAGCAGCGAGTTCCAGGGCGAGATCGTCACCCTGAGCGTCCAGACCAAAGGCGTCCGCATCGTCCCCGAGACCAACCGCTCCAACGACAACGCCCCGAGCCACCGCGTCTATGTGGGCCGGGCCGAGATCGGAGCCGCCTGGTCGAAGCGCTCCGAAGAGGGCCGCGACTACCTCTCGCTCAAGCTCGACGATCCCTCCTTCAACGCGCCGATCTACGCGAACCTGTTCAACGACGAGGACGGCGACGGCTACACCCTCATCTGGTCGCGCCCCCGCAAGAATAACGACTGAGGCCACTCCGCCAACGCCCCGTCCGGCTCCGCCGGGCGGGGCTTTCGCGTCGCCGACCAGTTCCACGGTCCTGCCTTGCACGAGATGACAGCCATGCTGAGCGGAAAACGAATTCTCGTCGCCGAGGACAATGATTGGATCGCAGAAGCACTCGTCCAGACGATTACCGACTATCGCGGGATCGCTCTTGGCCCGGCGCAGACGAACGTCGCAACTCTTGCGCTGATCGAGGACCATCCGGACGGCGCGATCCTCGACGGCAATCTTCTCGACGGCCCCATCACGCCGGTTGCCCGCGCCCTCTACGACAGGTCCGTTCCGCTGGTGGTGTTTACGGGCCTGGGTCTTCCCTCCGAGCTGCAACGATCGCACCCGGACATCCCGGTCATCCTCAAGCCATCACCCTATGAGGCTGTCATTCGCGCCATCGCCGAGCGCATCCAGGGGTGCCCTCTTGCGACAACCCGCGTCGAAAACATGCCCGGAACGGGCGTAATACCTCCGCAGTGCCTCGGGATCGGCCGCTATCGGACGACCGAATCAGTCGGGCCGGAGATCCTGCCAGAGCGACCCTCCCGGACACCAAAATAGGGGCCTCAGCGCCGTTGAAGGACCCCAAAGCGACTATTATAGTCGTTTTTCTGGTGCGCGCGGATCGACTGTCGGAGGTGATCATGGATGATCACCGGCCGACAAGTTCGGGCGGCGCGAGCCTTGCTGAACTGGAAGCAGGAAATGCTCGCGGAGAAAGCCCTGGTGGCATTGACCGCCCTCAAACGCCTGGAGTCCGAACGCGGTCTCCCGGTGCATGAGGGCACGCGCGACCAGGTCCGCCGAGCGCTGGAAGCCGTCGGCATCCTGTTCGTCGAGTCCGACCGCGGTCGCGGCGTTATGCTCCTGAACGAAGCACCTGCCAGTTCGGTGCGGAGAGCGTCACGCGCTCGGGCTTGAACGCGGCTACGCTTACAGGACATGAACACCGACCGACTTCGATGGATTCGCCACTGATGCAAACTCCACCGCTCAATCCACCCGTTGCAGACACGGCGCCGACGGACCGCGCCCTCACCGGTTATGACGAGCAGCACCTCGTAACCTACCTTCGCCTGTTGGACGCCGAGACCGACGGAGCAGATTGGCAGGAAGTCGCGAAGCTTGTGCTGCACATCGATCCAGCATCCGAGCCGGCCCGGGCGCGACGCGCCTGGGAAAGCCATCTCGCGCGCGCCCGCTGGATGACGGAGCACGGCTACCGCCATCTGCTGCGCGGTGGCGCTCCTCACTGAATTTGGTTCCTTGCCGCGGCGGCAACGCCCATTGCAGGTCCGGGCGGTAGCGATTCCGCTTCTCTCAACCGAATCTTCCCAGAGACGCCGGGGAGCGTGTCGATCGGAGGAGTGATCGCTTATGCCTCGTGCCGAATGGCGTTCACAGGCAGCTTATGAGGACTTGCGTTCGCTCGATGCCCCTGGGTTCGCCTGGGAATTTCTCAGCCGCAACCCCGCCTTCGAGCGCGACTGCAAGAGGCTCGAACACGCCGACGACCAGGACCCCCACAGCGCCGGCGAACAGGACGACTTCGCGCGGCGCTGGGGGGTGCGATTTCGTAAGGCCCGAGATTCGCGGCCACCCAGCTCCTTGGACGCCGACGAGCCTGCCGAGCGTGATCCCGATAACCCGGCTTCCACCCGATCTCGCAGACCCGAACCTCAAACGTGATGCCTGGTCGCTCGGCCCGGCCATCGCGGAGCAAGGCGCCGAGCGGCTGATCGAGCGGCGGGACAGCCTGTTCCGCCTTCACATCATCGAAGCGCCAGGCGAGGAAACCCCTTGCGTCGTCCTGCCGCTCGATCGTCTGTTCGAGATCCGCGCCGCGGCGGCGCTACGACTGTGGCGCGGCTTCACGGGCCGCTCGCCGGGGCGCGACCCGGCGGCGCTGCCCGCCAGCCGCCGCGAACGCCTGGTGCTCGCATTGCGCGCGCTGGATGGCCGGCTCGAGAAGGCGAGCTACCGTGACATCGCCGAGGCGCTCTTCGGCGCCGGCCGCATGCCGGAGCGCGGCTGGAAAACCTACGATCTTCGCGATCGGACCGTGCGGCTGGCGCGCCTGGGCCACGCTATGATGCAGGGCGGCTATCGCCGCCTGCTGCTCTATCCTTTCCGCGGCCGGACCTGACCGCGCTGCGTTCGGTAGGGGTGGCGATCTCACCACCCCGCGACATCACCATCCCCCTCAGTGCAAACTCTCCGCCACCGTGATCCGCGACGGCCGCCGCCATTCGGTAGCCCCTGACACGATCACGGAGATATCCCATGTCCACCAATCTCGCCGGCTTGCCGCAGCGCTACCTGCGCACGCCCGAGGCCGCGCGCTTCGTCGGCCTTTCCATCCGCACGCTCGAGAAGCACCGCATCTACGGCACGGGCCCGCGCTATTCGAAGCTCGGCGGCCGCGTCGTCTACCGCGTCGAGGACCTGCAGACGTGGGTCGATGCGGCGGCCAAGGAATCGACGTCCGATCCCGGCAAGGTGGTCGTGCTGCCGGCCAAGCGCCACACACCGGCCCAGCTCGAACAAGCCCGCCAGCCGCGCCGCTGACCTCCCATGTCGGCGCGCCATCGCACACGATCCGAACGCGAGCAGCTCGAATTGTTTCGGGCTCTGCCAGGCGATCTCGCGCCGCGCGACGCGCAAGACCTCATGGCCTATCCTTTCTTCAGCCTCGCCAAGACGCACCGCACGACGCCGATCGACTACCGGATGAACGACATCACCATCCGCGTCGAAGCCGTGCCCGAGCACGGCATGGCGACCATCTGGGACGCCGACGTCTTGATCTGGGCCGCCAGCCAGATCGTCGAGGCACGTGACGCCGGCCTGCGCACGTCACGCCTAATGGCTGCTACCCCATACGAGATCCTGACGTTCATCGGCCGCGGTGTCAGTGCGCGCGATTATCATCGCCTGAAGGCGGCGCTCGACCGTCTGCAATCCACCACGGTCGCCACATCGCTGCGCCAAACGAGCGAGCGGCGCATGCACCGCTTCTCCTGGATCAACGAATGGGCCGAGCGCGCCGATGCGCATGGCCGCGCCGACGGCATCGATCTCATCGTGCCGGACTGGTTCTACCGCGCCGTCCTCGACGACGCGCTCGTACTCACCATCGACCGCGAATATTTCAAGCTGACCGGCGGCCTCGAGCGCTGGCTTTATCGCATCGTACGCAAGCACGCGGGCAAGCAGCGTGCAGGCTGGCGGTTCGACTTCCGTCACCTCCACGGCAAGTCGGCGAGCCTTTCGCCGTTCAAACGCTTCGCGTTCGAGCTGCGCGATCTCGCGCGCCGGCAACCGCTGCCCGGCTACCGTCTCGGCGTCGAACGCGACCGCACCGGGCGCGAGCTGCTGGTCTTTGCCCGCAGCCACTTGTCCACAGCGGGCTGTGGACAAGTTGTTGACGCCGTCGTGCCTTCAGGAACCTCGGAGCGCGTGCCATCGGGAACCGAAGCCGCGTGCCATCAGGAACCCGCATCGACATTTTCGGCCGACAATTCCGTCGCTTGCGAACCGCCTAACTTAGACTCTAACCAAGAAGAATCTAACGAGTCTGTTGTTGGCGGCGGCGCGACCCAGTGCAAAGCCGGGAGCGGCGCTCAATGATCGTCGCGCTGCTCAATCAGAAAGGCGGCGTCGGCAAGACGACGCTCGCTCTGCATCTCGCCGGCCAATGGGCCCGGCAAGGAAAGCGGATCACGCTGATCGACGCCGACCCGCAAGGCTCGGCGCTCGACTGCTCCGAGCAGCGCGCACGCCGCCGCCATGACCGCCTATTCGGCGTCATTGGCCTCGCGCGCGACACGCTGCATCGCGAAGCCCCCGAGCTCGACCGTCATGCCGATCACGTCATCATTGACGGGCCGCCGCGCGTCGCCGCATTGCTGCGCTCGGCGCTGCTCGCCTCTGACCTCGCGCTGATCCCCGTACAACCGTCGCCCTTCGACGGTTGGGCATCGGCCGAAATGCTCGCGCTGATCGCCGAAGCGCGCGTCTTTCGCCCCGCACTCATAGCCCGCTTCGTTCTCAATCGCTGTCCCGCGCGCACCGTCATCGCCCGCGAGACCGCGCATAGCCTCGCCGAACACGATCCGCCGGCGCTCGCAGCGCAGATCGGTCAGCGCGTTGTCTTCGCCGACGCGGCGCGCGCCGGCCAGCTCGTTTTCGAGCACGACGATTGCAGCTCAGCCGCATGCGAGATCGCGGCGCTGGCGGCCGAAGTCGAAAGGCTCGCGCCATGACCGCGCGCGGTCCCAACGGCGGTTTCGCCACGCGTCCTCGCAACGCGGAGAGCTGGATCAAATCGCCCGATCCCGCCGCGTCCGGCGCGGCGGCCGCGGACCTCTACACGGCACGGCTCACCGTCGACATCACGCCCGGATTGCGCGGCCGGATCAAGATCGCCGCCTTCCAGCGCGGCGTCACGGTCGCCGACATGCTGCGCGATCTGTTGGCCCGCGAATTTCCCGACGCCGATGGAGAGCGCTCATGACAGCCGATCCCAACGCCGGCCGCGCGCCGCGGCCTGACGCCGGACCGTTGCTGACGCACGTCGAGCTGACCTGGCTCGAAGGACGCATCGAGCACTGGATCCGCTTCGGCCACGACGCTGGCGAGACGATCCTCGATCGTCGGCGCCGCGTGCTCAGCTACGCGCCGAACAGCGTCTTCGCGTTCGTGCGCTGGGCTTCCAACGATTTCGGCACGATCGTCTCGCGCATCGATATCGTGCGCGCGATCGACTGCCACGAGTCCTATCAGACGCTGCCTTTCGTCCGTCCAGGCGGCGAGATTGTGCTGCGGATCAGCGGGTGGCCGAAAGTCGAGCGCGTGCTGCAGGCGATCGATGCCGTAGAGGCACTCGGCATCGATGCCGCTGACGCCGCCCCGGACCATTGGCGCCATCTCCACAACCGCCTCATCGCCGGTGAGCCCCCGCGACCCTACAGCCGGGACCAACATCGCGCCTGGCTGCTGCGCCGAAGGCTGGCGCCATGACGCGCTTTGGCTTCGTCATGACGACCTACGCCGCGACTCTCTTCGTCGCGCTGACGAGCCTCTTCCATCCCGCGCCGAAGCTGCTCTGGAACGCCAGCGCGAGCGTGCCGATCGGGCTCTACGCGGTGCGGCCCGCCCTTCCGCTTTCTGTCGGCGAACTCGTCGTCGTCTCGCCGCCCGAGCCGCTCGCGCAGTTCTTCGCGGCGCGTCGTTACCTGCCGCTCGGCGTGCCGCTGGTGAAGCACGTCCTTGCGCTTCCCGGCCAAACCGTCTGCCGCACCGGACGCGCCATCACCGTCGACGGCATCACCGTGGGCGAGGCCCTCGAACACGACCGCTTTGGCCGCGTTCTGCCCGACTGGCAGGGATGCCGCGCGCTCGCGTCTGGCGAAGTCTTTCTCATGAACACCGTCCCGCCGGATTCCCTCGACGGTCGGTATTTCGGACCACTGCCACTCACCACCGTCGTCGGCCGGGCCGATCCGATCTGGACGCGCGAGGAGAACTGACCATGCCTCGACTGTCCTCACAATCGGTGGCCATTCAGTCCTCCGGGACTTGCGTCCCTTCGTTCTTCCCGGCCATCGCTGCGCATCCCGATCGCCGTTCCGGCTCACATCACGCACGCCGCTTTCGCCGCCATTTGCATGCCGTGATCATGGTGGCGCTGTTCGCCCCGTGCGGCATCGCCAACGCGCAGCCTGTCGCCGCGCAATCCACGGTGACTTCGAAGAGTGATCGGATCGAGCGTTTCGTCGCGGAAGCCGCGCTGCGTTTCGGCATTCCGACATCCTGGATCACCGCTGTCATGCAGGCGGAAAGTCGCGGCGTCGTGCGCGCCGTCTCACCGAAAGGTGCAATGGGCCTGATGCAAATCATGCCCGACACCTGGTCCGGCTTGCGGTCGCGCTACGGACTTGGCCCCAATCCCTTTGATCCGCACGACAACATTGTCGCGGGCGCGGCGTATCTTCGCGAGCTGCACGATCGCTACGGCACGGCCGGCTTCCTCGCGGCCTACAATGCCGGCCCTGGCCGCTACGAAGATCATCTTACGAGCGGCCGTCCACTGCCGGCGGAGACGCAAGCCTACGTTGCCGCGCTCGCGCCCTTGCTGCGCGACGACGGATCGATGGGCAACGTCATCACCGCGATCATCCGATCGTGGACCAGTTCGCCGTTCTTTCCGGTGCGCGCGAACGACGCCTCCAGCACAGGCGGAACGTCATCCGGCGACCTTGGGAAACGTCGATCCATGGTAACGCCGGCGACGGATTGGACCGGCCTTGCACCACAATCCGAAGGGCTGTTCGCGCCCGTGTCAGAGCGTCAGCCCAGGCTATGAGCTGCCTTCGGTCTCATCGGTGTCTGGCGGGCCATCGGATAGGTTTGGGTGTGGGTGCGGGGGAGCGGAGGCGACCAACCCATGGACGGCAAGGGAAAAGGCCGGCCCGCGGTCCGGCGCATGTGGTTGGGAAGATTGAGGAATTCGCCAACGCCACCGATACCCCCTGCTGGCGCTTTCCGCAGATTGTGCAAGCATTTCAATGCTTCGAGCGCCGTCGCTCTGATTTGCCTCCGCGCACTCCACTGTGACGACGCGCGACGACGACCTGCGCGTCCGGCATGGACGCATTCATCACGGCAACCGTGGCGGCAAGCGCCCGCAGACCTTCGTCGGCGAGGTGATGCGGGCGGCGAAGAAGGCGGGCCATGTCGGCAACAGCTTCCGCTCGAGCCAGGACCGGAGCCGCTCCCGGTTCGGCCGCGGTCGCCGGGCGGCGGTTTTGATCCGGCTGCGATCGAACGCCCGGCGGGTCGTGATGAAAGCACGCGTCGTCCGACACCAGGGGGCGCGTTTCCGTTCGGCGCCGTTGCCCAAGCATATCGCTTACCTCAAGCGCGAAGGCGTGACACGCGATGGCGAGGACGCGCGGATGTTCGACGCGAACTCCGACGCGGCGGATGAACGCGGCTTCGCCGAGCGCTGTCAGGATGACCGCCATCACTTTCGATTCATCGTCTCGCCGGAAGACGGGGCGGGGCTCGGCGATCTCAAGACGTTCACGCGCGAACTGATGCTCGATGTCGAAAGGGATCTCGGCACCAAGCTCGACTGGGTGGCGGTCGACCACTGGAACACCGACAACCCGCACGTCCACGTCCTCATCCGCGGCCGCGCCGACGACGGTCAGGACCTGGTCATCAGCCGCGAATACATCAGCCGGGGTTTTCGCGATCGCGCGGCCGAGCGCGTCACGCTGGAGCTTGGTCCGCGTAGCGAGCAAGAGATCCGCACGGCGCTTGAGCGGGAAGTTGAGTCAGATCGGTGGACGAGCCTCGACCGGGCGCTGCGCGATATCTCCGACGAATGCGGCGGCGTGGCTGACTTGCGCCCGGGGCCCGACGCCGAGGACCCGGAGCTGCGCCGCTTGCTGCTCGGAAGAGCGGCGAAACTCGAACGCCTCGGTCTCGCGGACCCGGTCGGCCCCGCCTGCTGGACGTTGAAGCCGGGGCTTGAACCAACGCTGCGCCAGCTCGGCATCCGCGGCGACATCATCAAGACTATGCACCAGGCCATGAGCACTGGTGGACACGAACCGGACGTCAGCGCCTTCGCTCTCCACGGCGAGGAGTCATCCGATCCAGTGCTTGGCCGACTGGTCAAGCGCGGCCTCGACGACGAGCTCAAGGGGACCGCCTACGCGATCATCGCCGGCGTCGATGGCCGCACCCATCATCTCAAGTTCTCGGATCTCGAGATTACCGGCGATGCGCCCGCCGGCTCGATCGTCGAGGCGCGGAGCTATGACGACGCGAACGGACGCCGTCGCCTATCGCTAGCCACCCGTTCGGATCTTTCCATAGAGGCCCAGACGACAGCGTCGGGCGCAACCTGGCTCGACCGCCAGCTCCTCGCCAAGGACCCGCCGCTGAGCGGTGGTGGGTTCGGCGCCGAGGTGCGCAACGCCATGGAAGCGCGCATCGATCATCTCGCCGACGAAGGCCTCGCCCGGCGGCAAGGACGACGTGCCGTCTTCGCGCGCGATCTGCTCGCCACGCTGCGACGGCGGGAGCTGGAAGACGCCGCAGCAAAGCTCGCTGCGGAAACGAGTCTTGCTTACCAGCCCGCGGCCGAGGGCGAGCATGTTTCGGGCGTCTATCGGCAGCGGGTGACGCTCGCTTCCGGCCGCTTCGCGATGATCGATGACGGGCTCGGTTTCCAGCTGGTGCCATGGCGGCCGGCGTTGGAGCAGCAACTCGGCAAGCAGGTGAGCGGCGTTGTAATGGCGGGTGGCAGCATGGATTGGAATTTGGGGCGAAAGCGTGGACTAGGCCTATAGCGCCCCACGCGCCCGGCGAGGCATAGGCTACATGAAGAAGCGGAACTGATAGGGCGTGCTGCCCAGACCTGTCATTCGCTTCACGACCCGCGCCAGCACCTTGGCATAGCTCATCGTCACGGGAAGCGGATCGTACAGCGCATCGTTGTTCCAGTTCATTTTCGCCAGGCCCAATGCAGCACGACACGTGTCGTCCCAGGACCCGTGGCCCGCGTGCCGCACGAGGCGCAGCGGCCTCGGCGTGCTCCGTCCGCCTTGGAAATAGGAGTTGCGCTCACCGATGCCCTGCACATCGCCATGCGTCCATAGCAGCGCTTCGCGCGCGCCGATGCCAATAACGGTGCCGCGTGAGACCGGAAAGGCGGCCGGCTTTCCCTTTGTGCTGCCCGCGCGCCCGTCGATCCGGACGCCCCGCCAACCAACATCCTCGACGACTTGAATGAGGTCGACCGCTTCGCAGAGATGAAGCGCTTCCATGGCGCCGTCCATTTCTTCCGGCTTGAACTCCGTTGTCTTGTGAACCATCACGCGCCGCGGCGAGCGGCCGGCGTGCCGGCGCCGATAGAGATCCATCGAACGTGTCATCACTCGGAACATCTCCGTTCGCGAAAGGAAGGGATTGTCCCGCTGCACTTCCACCTCATGCGCGTCATAGGCGACGAATTCGAGTCCGGCGCCCTCGGCGTCGAAGACCTGACTGCAGCATGTGACGAAGCGCGGCCGGTCGGATTGGACGGGACGCACCGCGTAGGAAATCCCGATATGGGCCGTCTCGGGATCGGCATCCGCGAGCTTCCAGGGAATGCCGCCTGCCTTCACATAAAGCGCCAGACCGATGCGCCACATGACGCTCGCCTGGTCGGGATAAGCGAGCGCCTTGTCTTCCCGCAACAACTGGACCGGCAGCCGCCGCGCGGCGGTCGCGGCCTTAAGATGATCGTGCAGATCGAAATCGTCCATGGACCCGCCGGTGAATCCTGCCGCCCAGCGCTGCGGGATGTAGACGAAGAGGACATCGAACTCGGTGCGGCGTGCCTCCAGAGTCTGGACGGCGCGCAAGAGGCGCTCGGCCAGGACGATATGGGGCGCCGGCGACGCCGCGACCTCGGCGTCAAGCTGCGGATCGAGTTCGAGATGACAGCCTTTTGCCGCGCCACGCATGTGCAGCCCGAAGACGCGCTGGAAACCCGGCCACTCCGGCAGATAGTCGCGCCGTTCCGTCGGTTTCGACGCCGCGTTGAGTTCCCGCACGAAGCCGAAGAGACGCTCGCTCTCGCCCGCGGGCGAGATCGTCGCGACACGGATCGGGTCCGGCACCAACCCCGACGAATACGGACCGAAGCGCAGCAGGCCCCGAAGCGGATGGATGTCGCGGTCGGACGTGCGCTCGGGATGGAAGGCGAGCCTGGGCTCGGGCAGCCAGATATGCGGGGCGATCTCGCTCGTCATGCTCAAGCTCTCCGGGAGAACGCCGTGTCCGGCGACAGGCGGAAGACGGCATCGATTCCGTCGCCGATAGCGAACGCTCGCAATTCCTGTTCCTGCGCGAGATACCCCGACCAGAAGCCAAGGAGATCGTTGAGCGGACGATTGTAGCGCCGCACCGTCCGCTCGCGGGCGAAGTCCGCGGCGAAGGCCTTGTTGGTGTCGTCGATGCCGTCGAACACCGTGCAGGGATCGATCAGAAGCCAAAGGCGATCGTCCGCCCAGTCAAGTCGCGTGCTGATCCCTTCCCGCCAGAGCAATTCGGGATGGTCGGGTACCGCGCCCGCCAATGAACCCACGAGGCGGCGAAGCTCCGTCCAGACATCCGCCGCGGCATCTGCGGGCGCCAGCAGGTCCGAGCTCCGCCGATGGATCGAATCCACTCCGCGGGCGCGGACGATCGCACGCGTCAACGCCTCGCGCAGCAGTCCGCGTTCCGCGGACTCATATCGGAGCCGCTTGATCTCGATGGTGTGGAGGTCGAAGTCTGCAATGCCGTTGGCATCAAGGGCCTTGCGCACCTCGCTGTCTGAACCAAACGCCAGAACACCCGCCTTCGTTCGCGCGGCCAGGACGTTGACCTGGGCCTGTTCGATCGCGGCGCGGACTTCGGCGTACCCGCCGATCTCGCAGACCACGCGCCGGCAGACCGTCGGTGCCTGGACGATCGGCAGGGCATTCAGACGGACAACGGGCCAGCCTTTGCGGCCGACTGGGCGTGGCGCCGGGCTCCAGCGCCGGCGCTCGGCCGCGAACGCGTCGAGCCCCGTCATGTCCAGCCCGTCGAACAGTCGGGTGACATCGCGCAGCGCTTCGTCGAAATTCTCGATCCGGACCAGCGCCGCTTCGACACCATGGACGGCGGCGCGGGCGAGCAACGCGCTCACGCGCGGCAGCGGCGGATCGTCTCCGCGATGGAGCCAAAAAAGGCCCGCGGGGAAAGCGCCGGATCCGCTTACCGCTTCGTCCAGGGCGTCCATGATGGAACTGTCGCGGCCACTATAGCCCGCAACCACGAGCCCGAAGCGGGCGCACGCATCAACCAGCAATTGCCGCAGCCGGGCATCCTGCTGCCGCAACTCGTCGTTCGTATTCTTTAGCCGGCGCGAGCGGAAATCGCCGTGGAGCTTCACCTCGACCGGCCATCGGGCTTCACCAATGACTTGCTGTGCGAGGTCCGGGGCATCGAGGGCGACACTGGTCAGTGCGCCGGTAGTCCCGAAGATCTTCGCGCACGAATCGGCCACCAACGGATCGAAGTTTGTGGTCCACACGAGCCGAGCGCGCTGCGCGCGCATCAGCGCGGCCAGCGCCAGGTGCCCATACGACGGCTTTGCACCGCTTAACTTGGCGTCCAGGAAAGCGCGCCGGTCGGACTCGGCCGGATAGACGGCCTCGAACAAACCTGCGTATTCCTCGGGCGAGCCGGCCCCTGGCAACGTACCGGCCGCATCGACATGGGCCTGCAATTGCGCGCGGATCGCGGGGTTGGATAGGTCAGCTACGGTTTGCAGTGCGACGCGCCGCTGGCTGATAAACAGCAACTGCTTGAATTCCCACACCATATCCAGCGCAGTAGGAATGCCCGCCGAGGCCGAGGCCCCGGCACCGAGGAACCACATGAGGTTGCTCGCCCGCAGCCCAAAGCGGCGGGTGAAATCATCTATTCCAAGCTGGGGCAAATCATCCCCCGTGGACATCAGCGAACGGTCCTATTTCCTTAAGAAACCGTGATTCCGGGATCATACATTCCCGAATCGGCGCCAGGCGAGTTGCCAATGCCAAAGGCCCCGGCGCGATCACCGCCATCCGATTTGCGCTCCATGGCCTTCTGACGCGCGATGATGTCGGGATCACCCTTGCGCGCTGGCTTCTGCACTCGCTTTTCATTGATTCATGAACGCGACCAAGATTCTCTGGGGCCAAGTCCTTCTCGTCTGCGCCGTCGTCCTCGCTTTCCTCTGGACGGCGACGGAGTGGACCGCCTGGCAGCTCGCCTTCCAGCCGCGGCTCGGCCATCCCTGGTTCAGCTTGTTTGGCTGGCCGATGTACCAGCCGCCAGCCTTCTTCTGGTGGTGGTTCGCTTATGACGCTTATGCCCACGACATCTTCGTCACCGGCGGCTTCGTCGCGGGGGCCGGCGGCGTCGCGGCCTTCGTCGTGGCGATCGCCATGTCGGTGTGGCGGGCCCGAGAAGTGAAGAAGGTCACGACCTACGGCTCCGCGCGCTGGGCGGAGGCGCGCGAGATCCGCAAGGCGGGGCTTCTCCATCCCGACGGCGTGCTGTTGGGCCGGTGGCGCGGCGCCTACCTCCGCCATCATGGTCCGGAGCATGTGTTGTGCTTTGCGCCGACGCGTTCCGGCAAGGGCGTCGGTCTGGTGGTGCCGACGCTGCTCACCTGGCCGGGCTCGGCGATCGTCCATGACATCAAAGGCGAGAATTGGGGTTTAACCGCCGGCTGGCGCGCACGGTTCGGTCGAGCGCTCCTGTTCGATCCGACCAACATTCAGAGCGCCGCCTACAATCCGTTGCTCGAGGTGCGTCGCGGCGGATGGGAAGTCCGCGACGTCCAGAACATAGCGGACGTGCTCGTCGATCCCGAAGGCGCCCTGGAAAAGCGGAACCACTGGGAGAAGACCAGCCACTCGCTGCTCGTCGGCACGATCCTGCACGTCCTCTATGCCGAGACCGACAAGACGCTCGCCGGCGTGGCCAACTTCCTCTCCGACCCGAAGCGCCCGATCGAGACGACGCTGCGCGCCATGATGACGACGCCGCATCTGGGGCAAAAGGGCGTGCATCCCGTCGTCGCCAGCGCAGCGCGGGAGCTGTTGAACAAGAGCGAGAACGAACGGTCGGGCGTCCTGTCGACCGCCATGTCGTTTCTCGGGCTGTATCGCGATCCGGTCGTTGCCACGGTCACGCGACGCTGCGACTGGCGGATCCGTGACCTTGTCGAGGCAGAGAGCCCCACCACGCTCTATCTCGTCGTTCCGCCGTCCGACATCAGCCGGACCAAGCCCCTAGTGAGGCTGATCCTCAACCAGATCGGCCGACGTCTCACCGAAGAGCTGGATTCGAAACGTCGTCGGCATCGACTGCTGCTGATGCTCGATGAGTTCCCGGCGCTCGGTCGCCTCGATTTCTTCGAGTCGGCTTTGGCGTTCATGGCCGGCTACGGGCTGAAGAGCTTTCTCATCGCCCAAAGTTTGAACCAGATCGAGAAGGCCTACGGCCAGAACAACTCCATCCTCGACAATTGCCATGTGCGGGTGAGCTTCGCGACCAACGATGAACGAACGGCCAAGCGCGTCTCCGATGCGCTCGGCACGGCGACCGAACTACGGGCGATGAAGAACTACGCCGGCAGCCGGCTCAGCCCGTGGCTCGGTCACTTGATGATTTCCCGACAGGAGACGGCGAGGCCGCTCTTGACCGCGGGCGAGGTGATGCAGCTTCCGCCTGACGACGAGTTGGTTCTGGTTTCCGGCTGCGCTCCCATCCGGGCCAAGAAGGCGCGCTATTTCGAGGACCCGGAGATGCAGGCGCGTATTCTTCGGCCGCCGACGTTGACCAGATCGACGTCGCCACCGATCGGGGCAGATCCTTTGGCCTCGCATCACGGTGATTGGGTCGGCCAAGTCGTCGAGGCGCCATCCCAGTCTGCCACCGACGACCCCGCCAATGCTGGCATTCGGCGCGAACCCGAGTTGCCGGAACACGAGGAAATCGTGCCGGAGCCGAAGCAGCCGGTTCACGAGTTCGACCCCATGGATGAGGAGCCTGACGACGAAGTTCAGCGCCAGCGAATCATGCAGCGCACCTTCGGGACGGTGGCGCGCCAGGTCTCGCTCGACCCGAGCGACGACATGCAGATGTGATGCCGTGCGGACCAAGCATACATTTCGCCTACCGCCCGACCTCGCCGCGAAGCTCGCGGACTATGCCGCCCGCAAGCGGGTCCCGCAGGCCTTGGTCGTCGAGGCGGCGCTTGCCTCACATCTTTCGCCCGATGCTGCCGACCGCTTGGAGGCGGCGCTGGCGCGCCGACTCGATCGCATGACACGGCAGATGGAGCTCATCGAGCGGCATGTGACCATTTCGAACGAGGCGCTCGCAGTCTTCGTGCGCTTCTGGCTAACCAGTACACCCGCCTTGCCTGACACCGCGCTTGCGGCCGCGCAGACCAAAGGGCGCGAGCGCTATGACGGATTCGTCGAAGCACTAGGCCGAAGGCTGGCGCGTGGTCGGACCCTCGCGGAAGAGATCAGCCGCGATGTTGACAGGAGTGCGCCGGAAAGCGAGGTGGAGGGCACATGGGGTCAGGCGAGCCAGAGATCCTCCGGGCCGAGATAGCTGAGGTCGATTTTGTCCGCCTCCGCGCCGACGGTGACGCGCAACAAGCCGCGTCGCGAGGGATTGAGCGGGATCTTCGCTTCACCGATGGGGGAGCCGTCGGCAGAAAGGATAACGGGTCGGCCTTGAAGATGATGCAGTTGCACCGGCGTCCCCGTCGGCGGTGGCACGGCGAGGTGCCACGTCACGCCCGCCCAATATCGGTGGTCCTTCCAGGTGGTCGACGCCTGAGGGAGGAAGCTCTCGACGAACGTGGCCCACATCGCCTTGGTCTCGGGCGTTGGCCAATCTGGCTCTGCGCTGAGCGCCTTCACCGCGTCCGACGCGAGCCATTGCTGAAGCTCGAATGCGTTCGTGAAGGTCGCGGCGGTATCACTCACTGCCTTGATAGCGGCGAGGCGGGAAGAAAATCCGGCCTGGATGAGAAGCGAGGCTGGTCGCTGGATCGTACCGGTCTCCACGGCGGAGACGGCGAGGCCCAGCTCGAAGTCGTCCAGACCCATGCCCATGTCGCCGATCGTGTCGCCATTGGCGAGGCCGCGCACGCGGATCGCCTCCATGGCCCAGGGAAGGCGGTAAATCAGACCTCCCTCGACGAACTGTAGCGTTTCGGCTGCCTGACCTACGGCAACGGCTGCAAGTGGTTGACCGAGAAGCCAGCAGCGAAGGATCTCGCGCCAATTGACCGGAAGCTTGTCTGGTATGAACGGGCTGATCGCAAAAACGCGCTCGGCGATCGCTGTGATCGCGACGATCGCGCCGTCGGCATCTCCGTTCAGAAGGGAGCCGTTGGCGCTGATGAGAAGGTCGTTTCCCTCGGCCGCCATGGCATCAAGCGCATGCCCGGTTTTCAGGCCGATGCCGGCGAGGAAGTAGCCGCGGCGTTTTACCGAGGTGGATTGCACCCAGATCTGCCGGCTGCGCGAAACCAGGCCAGCCTTGAGCGCTGCCTTCACCTCGTCTTTGCGGCGGTTGAGGCGTCTTTCCCAAAGCGAGGATTGCAGGACGTCATCAAGGGCGGCGGGGATATCCTCGTCGGCGATGTCGTTTTCGCCGATCAAGCTGAGGATTGCCGTATCCAGCGTTGCGAGATAGTCATCCCAGTCGGACTCGGCCCGCTCCCGATCTTCGGGCTTCTCGCCCGCAATCTCGGGGAAGGACCATGCCCCGGCGTTGTTGACGACATAGTCGACGAGCTGGTCGAGGCTGCCGCCCACCTTCTTGCCCATCCGAACGAGCAAGGTGATGAGCAACCGCACGAGGCCGCTCTCCATCTCCCGCGATTTTAGATCGTCGATTAGTTCTTCCCACTGGTTTGTGCGTTTTGCCTGCTCGTCGAAGATTGGGTAGAGGACCAGGCCCTCGACATCGACATACGCACGGCCAGCGCGGCCAACGACATTCTTGAACTCCGAGGTCTCGATCCGCTGGCGATTGCGGAAAAGCGAATGGATGATGACGGCCGTCGCGGAGAGATTGAGGCCTTGCGCCAGCGTCGGCGATGAGATCGTCACCTTGAGGATGCCTTCGCGCAAGAGTCGCTCGACCTCCTTACGGAAGGCCGTCGGCAGCGCGCCGTGGTGGATCGCGACGCCGAGTCTAAGGCACTCAAGTATCGGATGGTCCGCGCCGAGCCACTCCGCGCCGAGCGTGAGCGCGGTGTTCAAGACCGCATGGTCGATCTGAAGGAGCGACGGCAGTGCGCCGCGCTTGTGCAAGTCTAGAATACGATCGGCGAAAGGTTCGACATGAGCGCGTACTGGGCAGAAGACGAGGACAGACTGTCCGTCGTTCACTAGACGCCATGCGGTGGCGAGACAAAGTTCGCCAAGGTCGGAGGGGAACAGCTTCTTACGCATTCCGACTGGGGGGACAAATCCGGTGAGGAAGCGTGGGACGAACGGGCGTTCCTGGCCGACGCGCAGATTCAGCCGAGCGTGCTGGCCGTTCCAGACCACCTCGCCATAGCGCAGCCGCGTCGGTCGCCAGTCGTCCTTCACGAGGCCTCCGGGCTGGTCGCGACGGAGCCAAGCAGCGAAATCGTCTAGTTGATCGCCTTCCGGCAGGATGGCGGAGAGACATACGATCCTGCGTTGGGCGGCGTCGGCGCGTCGCAGGAGCCGCTGGATCTGAACCTCGTAGCGGACTTCGCGCTCGCTGAGCCCGATCATGTGGCCCTCGTCGAAGACGAGAAGTCCTACGTCGTCGAGGAGGCTCGGATCATTCCTGAGTGCGAAATCCAGTTTCTCGGGCGTGGCGACCACGATGTGGCGCTGGCGGATCGCATCCTCATCGAACCCGCTGACGCCGATGCTCCCATAAAGCGCGGAGATGGTCTTCCCGAGCGGTCCGAAGGTGCGTTGGAGGGTTACTTCTGTCTGCGCCGAGAGCGCTCGCAGCGGTGTCACGAAGACGACCCGGCGCCCCGCCGCAAGGCATCGGAGGATGCACAGTTCGGAGATGCGAGTCTTGCCGGCGCTGGTCGGCAGCGAGACCACGAGGTCGTCGGCCTGATCGACGGCGCGGGCCGCGGCAGCGACCTGTGACGGCCAGAGGTCGATCTCGGCCTTTGTCCGGCAAATCAACGAGGCAATGAAGCGTTCGCGCAATGACGGCCAGTCGGCCGCATCGCCGCCGGCCGGGAGCAACGGCAGGCGCTCGTGGAAACTCGAAGCCCAGAGATCGGACAGCAGGTGCAGAGCGACGCGATGCGCCCACCATTGCGGTAGCAGGTTGATCTCGGAGCAGATGCTTAAGCTTTCGCGAAGCCGTGCGACGGCTTGCTCCATGAGCGGGCGGTCACCGCGCTCGAGGGCGAGAAGGAATGTCGCGAGCGCACCGAAGAAGCTGTCGGTCAGCGCGAGATCGACAGCGTCGAACAGGAAGGACGATGGGTCGTCGGCCAGTTCGCCTCCTGGCTCGTCCTGATCCCACTGCGCCTGAAGGGCGGCGGTGATTGTCGCGTCGCTCCCGGTACCTCGAAGTCGAAAGTCGAGAAGAGTCGTCCGCAGAGCGCCAAGATCGCGAAGCATGAGCTGGGCGAGCACGCGTTCGATGGGCGAGAAATTGTCCTCGCCCCGGACAATGTTCAGCAGCGAATAGGCCCGCGCCGAGAGATGAGCGAGATGATAGGCGGCCGCGGCCATAACGAAATGGAAGTCGCGGTCGGTTTCGCCGCGCGCCCCGTTGGACATGACCGCTTCCAGCGCGGTCGCTGCCTGTTCGAAGGCGAGGCGCGCGCGGGCCGGGTCGCCACCCAGCTCGAGGAGGCGTAGACCGAGCTCAAGGAGCGAGTAGCCGTAAGAGTGGAGATCATAGCTCAATTGAGATGAAAAGCCGGGGGCGCCGGGGGGCAGCACGCCATCACGCCAGATCATCGCCCGAGCTTGGCCGCGCGCGATCAGACGGGCCCGGAATCCCGGTGTGACCGCTTGGTCGATGTCGGCGTGGATGCTTTCAACCGTTGGCATTAGCGATCACCAGGTCATAGACCGCTGCAACGAAGGCGGCGTGGCCCTCGACCCGCAACCCCACGCTCCACTGTGCGATGCCACCGGCATAGGTCTGCAGCGACCCGATGAGATGAGCTTCCGGGTTGTTACCGGAGAACGTGAATAGGAGATGGCGCACGTTCTGCGGCTGGATACCGGTCTTGAGCTGCGCATCAATGATCGCATCTGACAGCGCGTCGTTGCCCAGCTCGGCCAACCGATCGGCGACAAAAGACAGCGCATGGGCCGATGGCAGGCCGCCATCCTTGTCGAGGCCAGCCCGCGCTTCGGTCACGACCGCGCCGCTCAGGGCCACGCGGCTCTTGGCTTCGGTCTTGAGGAACAGCAGGTCACGCGTCTGGAGGTTCTGTTGGATACCGATCACATCGTCGCCGCGCATCGCCATGTTGCGATGGTCCTTCCAACGCAACCGCTTGATCGGTACCTGATAGCCGCCCTGCGTCTCGATCCATTCGGTGGCCAGGATCTCACCGAGGTCTCCTGAGCGGATGGATTTGCTCGTTGGCAGTTTGCCTTCGACGAATTTAGCGGCTTCAGTCTTGCCAAGCCGCCGAAGGATTCCGGCCACGCGCTCCGCGGCGGCGTAGTGGGTTGGTACGACCGCAGCCGTCGCCAGGATGCCAGCGTTCAGTCGTCCTGGGTCGCCAGAAAGAATGCGAAGCCCGTGCACTCCTACGTTGCTATCGGCCGCATCGCACCAATCGTTGAACTGCACCATGTCGATCCCGTTCCTCGGCTCAGTGAGGAAACAGATCGCGGACACGAACGAATGGCGAGCCGGTTTCAGCGGCGCGGCGCACCTTGCGTTCTAGGTCGTCGTTCAGTGGGATTTCGCTGTCGAGGTCGAAGCCGTTGAACGTCGCACTTATCGTCTCGCTCGTTCGTGGCCGCGGCCCGTACTCACTGAAATAAGGATCGGTCATCGGGTGTCACTTGCTCCAACGAGCGGAGGCCGCCATGGCGAGCACGTCGGTGCAAAGCTGGTTGGCGATCTTTTGTAGCGGCTCTGCTTGAAGCTCGATGATGCGGAAACGTCCATCCTCACGCAGCCTGCCCTCGCCTTTGGCGAGCATCGCAGCAGCGGCATCGTTGAGGAGGCGCTCGTGGCGCATCGCCAGGAGCTGGCAATCGGAGTCGGAGATATCCGGCCGCCGCACGGCATCGCGCAAGGTCTTGCATTCCAGGATCACCAGCACGGGTGGATTTTGGAAGAAATCGTAAAACATCAGATCCGCTCGCGTGCCGTCGAGGGTCGGACCTTCGAGCATCAAATTGATTCCGAGAAACCCGCGCGCGATCGCCAACTTTTCCGGGGGCAGTTGCTCCAGGATCTGCTTATGCATTTCCGGATCTAGCATCGTCCACGTCGGCAGGCCGCGGCTCTGGGGGTTGCCGAGTTGGTTCTCGTCCGTCCCGTTCCACCGGAATCCGATGCGGCGTTCACCATCCCATATTCCCAACGCATAGGCGCAGTCACCTTCGCCGCGGTCGAGCAGCACATCGATCAGCGACCAGTGCGCCTTCGGCGAGATGACTTCAGTGGGCTTGATGTAAGGCATTACGTATTTCTCTACCATTATCCATACGTATGCTATGACGTGGAGAAGATGGGCGTCAAGGCATATTCCTTGCCGTTCCTGGTTGCGATACCCCCGCCGCCCTTGCCAGCGGAGTGGGCACGCCGCCGTCCGCTTGTCTTTCTATCCGAGAGCCCTCCTGCCTCATCATCGTTGTTGCGGAGTCCCATTTCCGGCCCTTTCTAATCAACCCCGCTGACATCCGCCTCTGAGTTGAGGCGACCTTGCGGGGCTCATGTGACGACAATCTCCCTCCGGTCTGAAGCTTTCGCCCGCGGCGCGCGCATGCTGCGCACCGCGCTCGGGCCGGCGATCTCCGCCTATCTCGAAGATCCCAGCATCGTCGAAGTGATGCTCAACCCCGACGGTCGCTTGTGGATCGACCGGTTGTCGGGTGGCCTCGAAGATACCGGTTGCCGCGTCCCGCCCGCAGACGCCGAACGCATCGTGCGCCTCGTTGCGCATCATGTCGGTGTCGAGGTCCATGCGAGCAGTCCACGCGTCTCGGCCGAGCTGCCGGAAAGCGGGGAGCGGTTCGAGGGCCTGGTGCCGCCGGTAGTGGCTGCGCCGTGCTTCGCCATCCGCCGTCCTGCCGTCGCCGTCTTCACGCTCGACGACTATGTCGGCTCCGGCATCATGTCGGCGACGCAAGCTGAGCTGCTTCGCATCGCGGTGCGCGACCGCAAGAACGTACTCGTCGCCGGCGGCACCTCCACTGGGAAGACCACGCTGGTCAATGCTCTCCTCGCCGAGGTCGCCAAGACCGGCGACCGCGTCGTGCTGATCGAGGATACGCGCGAGCTGCAATGCACGGCGCCCAACCTGGTCGCGCTCCGCACAAAAGACGGCGCCGCCTCGCTCTCCGATCTCGTCCGTTCGTCGCTGCGGCTTCGGCCCGATCGCATTCCCATTGGTGAGGTGCGCGGCGCGGAGGCGCTCGACCTGCTGAAGGCGTGGGGAACCGGCCATCCCGGCGGTGTCGGGACTCTTCATGCGGGCTCGGCGATCGGCGCGCTACGCCGCCTCGAGCAGCTCATTCAGGAAGCCGTAATCACGGTCCCGCGCGCGCTGATCGCCGAGACCATCGACCTCATCGCGGTCCTCGCCGGCCGCGGCTCCGCACGCCGGCTCGCCGAGCTCGCGGCGGTGAAGGGCCTTTCGCCCACCGGCGACTATGTCCTCACCCCCGCAGGAGAACCGTGATGCTGCTCAACGATGCCCGCCGTGCGCTCGCCACGGCTTCGACCTTCGCCTTCGTCGCGCTCGCTACCGCGCCGGCTTACGCCGCCGGCTCCAACATGCCGTGGGAACAGCCCCTCACGCAGATCCTGGATTCGATTCAGGGTCCGGTCGCCAAGGTGATTTCGGTGATCATCATCATCGTCACCGGCCTGACCCTGGCGTTCGGCGAAACCTCCGGCGGCTTCCGCCGGCTGATCCAGATCGTTTTCGGACTCTCGATCGCTTTCGCAGCGTCGAGCTTCTTCCTGACCTTCTTTCAGTTCGGCGGCGGAGCGCTCGTGTGATGGAGCAGGACGCCCCTATCGCCGGCTTCTACGCGCCCGTCCATCGCGCGCTCACCGAACCGATCTTGCTCGGCGGTGCGCCGCGCGCGGTCGCCATTGTCAACGGCACGCTCGCCGCCGCGATCGGTCTTGGCCTCCGCCTCTGGATGGTCGGCGGCGCGATTTGGCTGCTCGGCCATCTCGCCGCCGTCTGGGCCGCCAAGCGCGATCCTGCCTTCGTAGATGTTGTGCGGCGGCACCTCCGTTATCCGCAGCATCTGGTCGCATGAGGTTCGCTCAATGATGAACCTCGCCGAGTATCGCCGCCGCTCGCAAAGCCTCGCCGATTTCCTGCCATGGGCGGCGCTCGTCGAACGGGGCGTCATCCTCAACAAGGACGGCTCCTTCCAGCGCACCGCGCGCTTTCGCGGCCCGGATCTCGATTCCGCCACGCCCGCCGAGCTCGTCGCCATCACGTCACGACTCAATAACGCGCTTCGGCGCTTGGGTTCAGGCTGGGCCGTCTTCATCGAGGCGCAGCGCGTTCCCGCCCACCGCTATCCGGTCGGCGAATTCCCGGATCCGGTCTCAGCGTTGGTCGACGCAGAGCGGCGCGCGCAGTTCGAGGAGGAAGGCGCGCATTTCGAAAGCCGCTATTTCCTGACGTTGTTGTGGCTGCCGCCGGCGGACGATGCCACGCGCGCCGAGGCCTGGCTCTACGAAAACCGCGCGCAAGGTGCCGCCGATTGGCGCGCGGCGCTCGAAAGCTTCGTCGATCGCACCGACCGCGTGCTCGCGCTGATCGAAGGCTTCATGCCCGAAGCCGAGTGGCTCGATGACGGCGAGACACTGACTTACCTGCATTCCTGCGTTTCGACGCGTCGCCAGCGCGTGCGCGTGCCCGAGACGCCGATATATCTCGACGCCATCCTGGTCGACGAGGACCTGACCGCCGGCCTCGAACCGCGCCTCGGGCGAGCGCATCTTCGAACGCTGACGGTCATGGGCTTCCCGTCGCAGACCTGGCCGGGGCTGCTCGACGACCTGAACCGGCTTGCCTTTCCGTATCGCTGGGCGACGCGCGCCGTCTGCCTCGACAAGACCGATGCGACCAGGCTGCTCGCGAAGATCCGCCGTCAATGGTTCGCCAAGCGCAAGAGCATCATGGCGATCCTCAAGGAGGTGATGACCAACGAGGCGTCGGTGCTGATGGATTCCGACGCGGCCAACAAGGCGCTCGACGCCGATGCCGCATTGCAGGAACTCGGCACCGATCTCGTCGGCGAAGCCTACGTCACAGCGACGGTCACGGTCTGGAGCGAGGACTCGCGTATCGCCGACGAGCGCCTGCGCCTCGTCGAGAAGACCATTCAGGGCCGCGATTTCACCTGCATGCGCGAGGGCGTCAACGCCATCGAGGCGTGGCTGGGTTCGGTGCCGGGTCACGTCTATGCCAATGTTCGTCAGCCGCCCGTCTCGACTCTCAATCTCGCGCACATGATGCCGTTCTCGGCGGTCTGGGCCGGGCCGGAACGGGATGAGCATTTCCAGGCGCCGCCGCTCTTCTTCGCGCGGACCGAAGGGTCCACGCCGTTCCGCTTCTCGCTCCATGTCGGCGATGTCGGTCACACGCTAATCGTCGGACCGACCGGAGCCGGCAAGAGCGTACTGCTAGCGCTCATGGCGCTGCAGTTCCGGCGCTACGCGAGCGCGCAGGTTTTCGCCTTCGATTTCGGGGGATCGATCCGCGCCGCGGCGCTCGCCATGGGCGGCGATTGGCACGACCTCGGCGGCGCGCTCGCGAACGACATGAACGAACCCGTCGCCCTTCAACCGCTGGCGCGCGTCGACGACGCCGGCGAGCGCGCCTGGGCGGCGGAATGGGTCGCGACATTGCTCGCCCGGGAGTCTGTCACCGTGACGCCCGAGCTCAAGGAGCATCTGTGGTCAGCGCTCACCTCGCTCGCCTCTGCGCCGCTGGCGGAGCGGACCATGACCGGGCTGTCAGTCCTGTTGCAGTCCAATGCGCTCAAGCAGGCGCTCCAGCCCTACACACTCTCGGGACCATGGGGGCGGTTGCTCGATGCGGAGACCGAGCGCCTCGGCGAAGCGGACGTCCAAGCCTTCGAGACGGAGGGTCTGATCGGCGCTGGCGCGGCGCCTGCGGTGCTGTCCTATCTGTTTCACCGCATCGAGGATCGCTTCGACGGTCGCCCCACGCTGCTCATCGTGGACGAAGGCTGGCTCGCGCTCGACGATCCCGGCTTCGCAGCTCAGCTTCGCGAGTGGCTGAAGACGCTGCGGAAGAAAAACGCGTCTGTCATCTTCGCCACGCAATCGCTCGCCGATATCGATAACAGCGCCATCGCGCCGGCGATCATCGAGAGCTGCCCGACGCGGGTCCTTCTGCCGAATGAGCGCGCGCTCGAGCCGCAGATCGCTGCGATCTATCGCCGCTTCGGCCTCAACGACCGGCAGATCGAGATCCTGAGTCGGGCGACGCCGAAGCGCGAATATTACTGCCAGTCGCGGCGCGGCAATCGCCTGTTCGAGCTCGGCCTATCCGAAGTCGCGCTCGCCTTCACCGCCGCATCGTCAAAGACCGATCAGACCACGATCGAAGAGGTCCTCGCCGCTCATGGCCGCGCCGGCTTCGCCGCGGCCTGGCTGCGCCTCAAGGACCTCGATTGGGCGGCCGACATGCTCACCCGGAACGAGGAGGTTTCGTCATGATCGCCCGCGGCCTACGAGCCCTGCTTCTGGCAGGCGCCGCAGCTCTCTGCATCGACAGCGCGACTGTCCCGGCACAGGCGCAATGGATCGTGTTCGATCCGACCAACTTCGGGCAAAACGTGCTGACCGCCGCACGTGAGCTCCAGCAGGTCAACAATGAAATCCAGATGCTGGAGAACCAGGCGACATCGCTGATCAATCAAGCGCGCAACCTGGCGAGCCTGCCGTATTCCTCTCTGGCGCAACTCGAGCAGTCGATTACCCAGACCCAACAGCTTCTCGCGCAGGCGCAGCGCATCGCCTACAGCGTCAGCACGATCGATCAGGCGTTCACGCAGCAATATCCGCTAGCCTATTCGGGCGGAACATCCTCGCAGCAGCTTCTCGCCGACGCGCAATCGCGCTGGGAAAATGCCCGCGCCGGATTCCAGGACACGATGCGTGTGCAGGCTGGCGTCGTGCAGAATCTCGATTCGACGCGCACCCAGATCGACGCACTGGTGACGGCCAGCCAAGGCGCCACTGGCGCGCTCCAAGCAGCGCAATCCGGCAATCAGCTCGTCGCCATTCAGACCAAACAGCTCGCTGACCTAACCGCGGTCATGGCCTCGATCGCGCGCGCCCAGAGCCTCGACGCTGCTCGCACGCTCGAAACCCAAGCTCAGGCGCAAGCGCAGATGCAAAATTTCCTCAACTACGGCGCGGGCTATCAACCCGGCAACGCGCAGATGTTCCACTGATGCGCGGCCGTCTCCTCAATCTTCCCGCCATCGCGCGCGCCATCGGCTTCGCCCTTGTCGCTGTCGCCATCGTCGCCGCCACGCTGCACTTCCGCGAGACTCCATCGCGCCTGCCGGTCCACGCTCCAAGTCCTGCGGCAGCAAGCGATCCACTCCCTGACGAACTGAAGCGATGCCAGGTGCTTGCCGCGCAAGCGAAGGATGACGCGGCTTGCGAAGGTGCATGGGCCGAAAGTCGCCGCCGCTTCTTCACCTATCAGCAGCCGTCCAACGCGACGACTCCGTCCCCGGCATCAACCAAGTCTCCCGGCAGGTAGGACACAATGGGCGGCACCGGCGTCATCGACAATTTCCTGGGCACGTTCACCCAATACATCGATTCCGGTTTCGGTTTGGTGCAAGGCGATGTGCGCTGGCTCGCCGGCGTGCTCATCGCCATCGACATCACCCTCGCGGGTCTCTTCTGGGCGATGGCCCCCGACGAGGACGTGCTCGCGCGTCTGATCAAGAAGACGCTCTATATCGGCGTCTTCGCCTTCATCATTGGCAACTACAACAACCTCGCGCAGATCATCTACAACAGCTTCGCCGGCCTCGGCATTGACGCCGGCGGCGGCACCTTGAGCGCCGCGCAACTCCTTCGGCCGGGCAAGATCGCCGAGGTCGGCATTGACGCCGGCAAGCCGATCCTCACCGCCATCTCCGGCATGATGGGATTCACGAGCGTCTTCGCGAACCTCGTGCAGATCATCATCCTGCTCGCCGCCTGGCTGATCGTCGTCATCAGCTTCTTCGTGATGGCGATCCAGCTCTTCGTCAGCTTGATCGAGTTCAAACTGACGACGCTCGCGGGCTTCGTCCTCGTGCCGTTCGGGCTCTTCGGCCGGACGGCGTTTCTCGCCGAGCGCGTGCTCGGCAACGTGGTGTCGTCCGGCATCAAGATCCTGGTGCTCGCGGTCATCATCGGGATCGGTTCGACGATCTTCAATCAGTTCACCAGCGGCTTCAACAACCCGCCGACGATTTCCGACGCTCTGACTCTCATACTCGCGGCGCTTTCGTTGCTCGGTCTCACGATCTTCGGCCCCGGCATCGCCAATGGTTTGATCGCCGGTGGCCCGCAACTCGGCGCCGGTGCCGCCGTCGGAACGGGTCTTGCGGCCGCGGGGATTGGCGCGGCTGGCATCGCCGCGACGGCCGGTGGCCTTGCCGCCGCGGGCGGCGCAATCGCCGGCACCGCGCGTGCCGGCGCGTCCGTAGCAGGCGGTGCGACGGCCGCCTATCGCGCGGGCGGCGCCGCCGGCGTCGCGCAGGCAGCAGGTTCCGCAGCGATAAGCCCGCTCCGCCGCGCGGCGGCCAGCCTGAAAGAGAGTTTCGCCTCCGGCGAACGCGCGGTTATCCGCGGGACCGCGCCGGCTGGCTCAGGCGGGGCGGGAACCGCCGCAGCTTCGGACAGCCCACCGGCTTGGGCCCAGCGCATGAAGCGCAGCCAGACCATCAACCGCGGCGTGACCGCCGCCGACCACGCCATCCGCTCCGGAGATCGACCGAGTGGCGGCAGCCAGGTCGATCTTTCCGAAGGGGAGTAACCCATGTTTCGACGATCGATCGTCCGTTACGGGAAGACGCCTGAACCGGAGACGCCGTACCAAAGAGCCGGCCAGGTCTGGGATGAGCGGATCGGTTCCGCGCGCGTGCAGGCGAAGAACTGGCGTCTCGCATTCTTCGGCGCGCTGGCGCTGAGCGGCGGCCTGGCGGGCGGTCTCGTCTGGCAGTCGGCACGCGGGACGATCACGCCGTGGGTAGTGCAGGTCGACAAGCTCGGCCAGGCACAAGCGGTCGCGCCGGCGGTTGCCGACTATCAGCCGACCGATCCGCAGATCGCCTGGCATCTCGCCCGCTTCATCGAAGAGGTGCGCAGCATTCCAGCCGACCCCGTGGTGCTGCGGCAGGACTGGCTCGACGCCTACAACTACGTCACCGACAAGGGCGCGCTCGCGCTGAACGATTACGCGCGGACCAACGATCCCTTCTCGAAAATCGGGAAGATGCAAGTGTCGGTCGAGGTGGCGAGTGTGATCCGCGCCTCCGACAACAGCTTCCGTGTCGAGTGGGTGGAGCGCCGCTATGTCGACGACGCGCTCGCCGCCACCGAACGCTGGAGCGCCATCCTCACCATCGTGGTGCAGACGCCGACCGACGCCGATCGCCTGAAGAAGAATCCGCTCGGCGTCTACGTCCATGCCCTCAACTGGTCAAAGGAGCTCGGCTGATGCGCATTGCCTCGCTTGCAACCTTGTTGCTCGCCTCTGTTTCGCTCGGAGCCTGCGCTACCGCCTATAAGCCGCCCGAGATCAGCTACGACGACACGCCGAAGCTGGCGGTGCTTCAGCCCGACCCGCCCAAGCCCGTGCAGATCGTAGAGCTGCCAAAGCCGCTTCCCTTGCCGGGCCAGCTCAAGCCGCTTCCGTCAGGGCGATCGGCACCACCGGAATCCGCCGATCCGCACGTGCGTGTCGATCGCGCGAATGGCGCCGCGCGCGTTCAGCCGACGCGGGCTGGCTATCTCAACGCCATCCAGGTCTATCCCTTTTCGGACGGGGCGCTCTATCAAGTCTATGCCGCGCCTGGCGAAGTCACGGACATCGCGCTCGAGCCGGGCGAGCAGCTCGTCGGCTCTGGCCCGGTCGCGGCAGGCGATACCGTGCGGTGGATCATCGGCGACACCGAGAGCGGCGCCGGGCCAGCGAAACGCGTCCACATTCTGGTGAAGCCCACGCGCCCTGATCTCGTCACCAATCTCGTCATCAACACAGATCGGCGCACCTATCACCTCGAGCTGCATTCCGACGCGAAGACCTACATGGCATCGGTCTCCTGGGCCTACGCACAGGACCAGCTCATCGCGCTGCGCCAGCAGAATGCCGCGGCCGACGCAGCAACGCCGGTCGCCACTGGCGTCGATCTCAACGCGCTGAACTTCCGCTACCGCATCGAGGGCGACAATCCCGCTTGGCGGCCGCTGCGCGCCTTCGACGATGGCCGGCAGGTGTTCATCGAATTCCCGAGCGGCATCAGCCAGGGCGAGTTGCCGCCGCTTTGGATCATCGGCGCCGAAGGCGATGGCCAGCTCGTCAATTACCGCGTCAACGGCAACCACATGATCGTCGACCGGCTGTTCGCCGCGGCCGAACTCAAGCTCGGCGGCGAGCACCAACAGATCGTGCACATCGTCCGCACCGACGGGAGGCCGCGGTCGTGACGGATGCTCCCCGCGAAGAAGGCGGATCGAATGAAAGCAGTCGGCCACCCGAGGAGATGCGGCTGCGATCGAGCCGTCCTCCGGTCACCCGGCTATCCCGCCGAGTGCTACTCGGCTTGGGCACGGCGGCGGCGATCGGCATTGGCGGCGCGCTGTTTTTCGCCTTGAAGCCGCAGCATCAGACCACAGGCTCCGAACTCTACAACACGAACAATCGCAACACGCCCGATGGCCTTGCGAATCTTCCGCGAGATTACACCGGGCTGCCCAAGCCAGCGCCACAGCTCGGGCCGCCGCTGCCAGGCGATCTCGGCCGGCCGATGGCCAATGCGGGTGTACCGGCACCGGGAATGCCAGCAGGAACCGATCCCGAGCAGCAGCGCATTGCACAGGAGCAGGAGGCGGCACGGGTCAGCCATCTCTTCGCGACGACCAATGTCGGCCAAACCACAACCGCCGCTGCGCCGACACCAGCCGCCTCTCAGGCGCCTGCGGCCTCAAACAGCGGATCGGCCGATTTCACTTCGCAGGATCACAAGCTCGCCTTTCTCAATGGCGCTGTGGACCGGCGCACCACCAGCCCTGACCGCGTTCAGGCACCCGCGAGCAAATACATTCTGCAGGCGGGCGCGGTGATCCCCGCCGCATTGATCACCGGTTTGCGCTCCGACTTGCCCGGCCAGGTCACCGCACAGGTGACGGAAGATGTCTATGACAGCCCAACGGGAAAGATCCTTCTGATCCCGCAAGGCGCGCGCCTGGTCGGGCAGTACGATGCGCAGATCGCTTTCGGGCAGACGCGTGCCCTTCTCGTATGGAATCGCCTGATCATGCCGAACGGCCGCTCGATCGTTCTGGAGCGTCAGCCCGGCGCCGATACCGAAGGCTATGCCGGCCTCGAGGACGAGGTCGACAGCCACTGGGGCACGCTGTTCAAGGCGGCGATCCTCTCGACGCTGCTTAGTGTCGGATCGGAGGCCGGCATGAGCGGCAACAACAACGGCTCGCTCGCCGAGGCCATTCAGCAAGGCATGTCGCAAAGCGTCAATCAGACCGGCCAGCAGGTGGTCAGCCGGTCGCTCAACATTCAGCCGACCATCACTATCCGGCCAGGTTTTCCGGTGCGCGTGATGGTCACGCACGACCTCGTCCTCGAACCTTATCGCGCATGAGGCAACGATCATGGCAAAGCTGAAGCTCGGCACGATTCCGGACGACAAGCCGGTCAAGCTGACGGTCGAACTGCCGGCCGCCATTCACCGCGATCTGGTCGCTTACGGCAATGCGCTTGGTCGCGAAACCGGCCAGGGCGCCGTCGAGCCCGCGAAGCTGATCGGTCCGATGCTGGCGCGTTTCATGGCGACGGATCGAGCCTTCGCGAAACTGCGGCGTGTCGGCGCGACGCCGTAGCGCGCCGCCCCAGAAAGGCCCAGCAGCTCAGAACAGCCGGCGTGAGAGTGCTTCATCGCGCATGAAAGCGACGAACCGGCCGATAGCCGGATCTTCCGCCTCCGGACACCACACGAGCTCGACCTGTACCCAAGCATTGTCCTCGCGGATCGGTCGGTAGACGACGCCGGGGAACACCACCTCAGCTTGGCTGGCGGTGGCGAGCGTGATCCCGAATCCCGCGGCGATGAGTGCGAACACGCTCTGTTTGCTTGCGGCATGGCACTGGAATTTGACACCGCAGCCCATGAACGAAGCGTAGAACGCCTGGGCCGACTGACTGTTGTCCCAGCCCTGAACGAGGAAGGTTTCCTTCCGCAAGCGCTCCCAATCGAGAGCCTCTTTCTCCGCGAGCGGATGTTCACACGGGATCGCCGCGACGATCCGCTCGCGGTAGAGCGGCGCCGTCACAGCGTCGGGCCAGACCGTGTGGCTCGTCATCAGTGCGACGTCGACGCGGCGCTCCTGGACGGCTGCCTGAATCTCCCACTCGTTCATTTCCGCGATCGTGAGCCCCACCTTAGGATGCTTTGCCCGCCACCCGGACAGCAGATCGCACAGCGGTTCGCCGATCGGCGGCATGCGCACCCCAAGGCGGACTTTGCCGACAACGCCGTTGCCGTTCTGATCGCCGGCGTGCCTGATCGCGTCGAGCTCGGCCAAAGCGCGCTGGATGTGGGCCAATACCGCCTTGCCACCGCTGGTCAGCCGAACCCCGCCATGCCCGCGCTCGAACAATGCAAGGCCGAGCTCGTCCTCAAATCGACCGACGCGACGGCTGATCGTGGAAGTGTTGATCCCGAGAGACTTGGCGGCACGGGTGAAGTTTCCTGCCGCCGCCGAGGCCTCCAGATACATTAGATCGCGGATCTCCATATCGGACAGGCTTTGCAAGTTTTACTCTGCGCCTCCCATCTCTGCGTCGGCAGCCGGATTACGGTCGATCGGCGAGAGCACGCAGGAACAATCAAGTCGCTTGCACCCGTGGCCCTCACCGCGCCCCTCAATCACGACTGCCGATCGCGCCCTACGCGACTGCCCGCCCCACGGTCCTATCGTGATGAGAGCGTTCGGGTTGCGCTCCCGCGGAGCCAATTACGGGGCCGTCCAAACGTGCCGCTTCCCGGACACACCGAAGCCGCTCGCGAGACACCTCGAGGTAGCCCGCGACCGCGATCGTCTTTCCGATCGGACGCGCCGCGCCGAGACGTCGCAAAGGCCAGCGCGCGCGGCAAAGAATCCGCTCCATCCGCGCGTCCGTTACGGTGACGATATCAGTGAGTTGCCGCATCAAGCCGAACTCGATCATGCCGGCGAAGAGTTCATAGGTCGCTCGCGCGATGCTACCGGCCGTCTTCTCCTCTCGGCTGCAGAGATCGACGCCGAAGCGGCTGCTCTCCCAGATCGCGTCGGATGTCGGCGCGGCCTGTCCGTCCAAGAGCGCTGGAAATGTGTCGCGAAGCATGTTGGGGCCCGTCGTCGGCAAGAGCCGGACGCAGCCCTGAACGCGATCGTCCTCGTTCCTCTGCAGAAGATAGACTGGTCGGCAGGCATCGAATTCATCGACTTCCATGTCGCCGCTGACCTGCACGTCCCAGCCGAGACGCTCCTTGAATATCCGGTAACGGAGCCGATGCATTTCGGCGAGGTCATCAATGAAGTCGCCGTAGAGATCGGGGTTGATCAATTGGAGCATAGTCGCCTCCTGGCAGGATTGGTCCTGCGCGATAGAAGGCGATGATCCGGGGTCTCCTCATCCTGTGCAGTTGCACAGGGGTCGGAAGCGGGAACTTAATCGTTTGTCGATTTAACGGCCGCCAATTTCGCGACGGCCTGGCAGACTGTGCGGACACCGAACTTTGCTTTGGCGTTGTCGAGATGAAACGCCGCTGTGCGGCGGGAAATATTCAGAATGCGTCCGATTTCCCATGCAGACTTTCCCTGCGCGGCCCATTCGAGACATTGCAGTTCGCGCGGTGACAGCGCGATACCATCAATGACACGATTGATCGACAGCCTTCGGCGTGCGTGAGCATGAAAATACATCGCCATAAGCTGCAACACAGACCGATTTTGCTCGATGCAGCGCTGGAACGTCGGGCGATGTTCGTCTGCGGCAAAAGTGACCGCCGCGACAGGACCACGGGAGTCATGGACGGGCACTGTGAAGCCACAGCGGATCCCGAACTGCGCTGCCTCATCGAGCAACGCGCATTGCGGCTTCGATAATCGTTTCGTTGTGAATTCTTGTCCCCACTCGAACGGCTCGATGGCTGTCAGCGCCTCGACGATGACCGGATCAACTCGCTCATAGTGCTCCCGCAGATAATGATCGGTCCACGTGACCGGGTAGTTCGAGATGAGTTCGGGCGGATCGCCTCTTCTCGACGGCATGGAGAGATAGGCGAAGCAGCTTAGATCGAGCGCAGCGCCCGCATCGGCGAGCACCGTACGGAGATGCTCGGTGTCACCGGCGGCAACAAGGCCATCGATGAAAGACCGGAATATGTGGTGCATACGCCGTCTCCCAGGTTACCTGATAGTCCACCCCCCTTCGTTCCCTCCGTTCGATCATCCCGCCGGCTTGCCCCCATGGCGTTGCGGGCAAAACACAACTGTCCCAGCCACGCGAGCGGAGCAGCCGCCACAATTGCCACCAGGTCGGCATCCCATCTTAGGAGCAGCCCTGCCGTACGCCACCGACTTGTAACGGGCGCTCTCCAATCTGCCTTCCGCAGAGCGCCCAAGTGACACCGTTGACTTCCCTATCGATATACGATATCGAAATTCGATCATGCAAGGATAATCAGCTTCTTCACGGATGCTTGGTTGACGATCAAGACCTCCCGCGGAACCACCAGCCGTCGCGCAAAGGCTGCCGCATCAGATGCAGATCACCGCGACCTATACGCTGGTCTGATCCGTCTGCATGTCCTGCACCACGCGTGCAAGGAGACGGTCTACGGACTCGCCATGATCGAAGAGCTGCGGCGCCATGGGTACGAACTCAGCGCCGGCACACTCTATCCGATCCTGCACGGGCTGGAGCAGAAGGGACTGTTGACTTCGGTCAAGCAGCGGCGCGGCGGCGCAGAGCGCCGCATGTACTGTGCAACAAAATTGGGGCACGCGGCGCTTATCGCAGCAAAAACGAAGGTCCGCGAGCTGTTCGGCGAGCTGTTCGAAGACGAAGAAGGCGGCGAAACATGACGACCACGTCATCCGAATCGAGATCGCGGACAACCGATTGGCGCCAGATCGTGCTCGCCACCGAAGCGCCGGGCTGGTCCATCCTCGTCCGGCTCCTCGTCGGCCTCGTCGTCTTCTTGCCGGAAGGCATCCAGAAGCTCGCGTTTCCTGACATCCTGGGTGCAGGCCGCTTCGAGCATATCGGCATACCCGATCCCAATCTCATGGGTCCGTTCGTCGGCGTGATCGAGATCGCTTGCGGCTTGCTCATCATCGCTGGTCTAGCGACAAGGCTCGCCGCGATTCCTCTCATCATCGTCATGATTGTGGCGATCCTGTCCACCAAGGTCCCAATCCTTTTAGGTCATGATTTCTGGATCTTTCATGTCCCGAAGCTCCCGCGCTACGGCTTCTGGAGCATGGCCCACGAGGCTCGCGCCGACTTCGACATGCTCTTGGGCGCGATCTACCTACTGATCATCGGTGCCGGCGCCTGGTCCCTGGACGCGATGCTCGCTCGCCGCATGCCATCTTCCCAATGACAGGTGCCCGATGATCAACCGCCGTTCCATTCTCAAATATGCCGGCCTCGTCCCTTTGGTGAGCGCTCTGCCCCGTCCAGCCTTTGCGGCAGGCGATACCGAGAAGGCCGATTATACGTTGCGCATTGCAAGCGGGCTCGTCGAGCTTTCTCCCGACCATATCGTCTCGACCACGCTCTACAACGGGCAGTTCCCGGGACCACTGGTCCGTCTCAAGGAAGGCCAGCGGGTCGTGGTGGACATCTACAACGACACCGATGTGCCGGAACTCGTCCATTGGCACGGGCAGATGATCCCAAGCGATGTCGACGGCGCGTCGGAGGAAGGCTCGCCCTTCATTCCACCGCACGGCATGCGCCGCATCGCTTTCGTGCCGAAGCCATCTGGCTTTCGCTTCTATCACACCCACGTCGTGGCGCGGGATGATCTCAACCGCGGCACGTACACGGGTCAGGTCGGGCCAGTCTATATCGAGCCAGCGCACAATCCTGGCGCCTACGACCGCGAAGTGTTTCTCGTCCTGAAGGAGTTCGAGCCAGCCTTCAGTCGCGGCGGCGATATGGCGATGGACATCCTGCCTGGTGCGCCAATCAAAGCGCTGCAAGACATGGGCAAGAAAGCCGACCAGCAGTTCAAAGGCCCGAAGGGGTTCGAGGTCGGCTATGAGCTATTCGGCATCAACGGCAAGATGCTAGGTCACGGCGAGCCGATCCGCGTGAAGCAGGGCGAACGCGTACTGTTCCATGTGCTCAATGCCAGCGCCACCGAGATCCGCAGCCTTGCGCTTCCCGGCCATGACTTCCGTGTCGTTGCGCTCGACGGCAACCCGGTTCCGACAGAGGCCCGTGTGCCGGTGTTATGGCTTGGCACCGCCGAGCGCATTTCCGCGATCGTCGAGATGACGCATCCCGGCGTGTGGGTGATGGGCGATCTTTCCGACGACGACCGCCGGCACGGCATGGGGATCGTCGTCGAATACGCCCGCCACAGCGGCAAGGCCCAATGGGTCAAGCCCAAGCCGTTCCTGTGGGATTACACGCGGTTCGGCAAGGCCGGAACGCCGGCGACACCGGACGAGACCCTCGAAATCACCGTCGTCAAGCAGAACGGCGCCGAGCACGGTTTCAACATCTGGACGCTCAATGGCGAGGCGTTTTCGATGGAGACGATGAAACCAGTCTATATGGTGCAGCAGGGCCGCCGCTATCGCCTCAAGTTCCACAACGCCAGCGACGACATCCATCCCCTCCACCTGCATCGCCACAGCTTCGAGCTCGTGCGCGTCGGCGGCAGGCCGACCGCGGGCGTCATGAAAGATGTTGTGATGCTGGGCGGATTTCAGGAGGTGGAGTTCGATTTCGTCGCCGACAATCCGGGGCCCACGCTCTTCCACTGCCACCAGCAACTCCACATGGATTTCGGCTTCATGGCGCTCTTCCGCTACGCGTGAGCGAGGCGTTGGCAAACACGATCAGGCACGAGGAAAACGCGATGACGGTTGTCACGCAATCCGCCGAGGCACAGGAGCGACAGCTGGGCTCGCCGCTCGAAGTTTTGCTTGTCTTTCTGAGGCTGGGCGTGAGTTGCTTCGGGGGGCCGATTGCCCATATCGGTTACTTCCGCGATGAATTCGTGATCCGTCGGCGATGGCTTGATGAACACGCCTACGCGGATCTTGTCGGACTGTGCCAGTTCCTACCTGGTCCCGCGAGCAGCCAGGTCGGGTTCTCCCTCGGCCTGATGCGTGCCGGCTACCTTGGCGGCCTTGCCGCCTGGACCGGGTTCACGCTTCCCTCCGCAGCAGCGCTCGTTGTCTTCGCCTATGGCGCAAGTGCGCTTGCTGGGCCGATCGGGACCGGTCTTCTGCACGGCCTGAAGCTCGTGGCGGTGGCCATCGTCGCCCAGGCGGTGTGGGGCATGGCCCGCACGCTCTGCCCCGATCGGCAGCGCGCCTCGATCGCCGTTGTCGCGGCATTGATCATCCTGTTCAGCACCTCCTCCGTTGCTCAGATCGGGGCGATCGCGCTGGGTGGGGCCGCGGGTCTTTTCCTCTGCCGGGCTGCTCCGGGAAACTTGAGCGGACACGTGGCCATGCCGGTATCTCGCTGGGTAGGACTGGCGGCGCTCGCCATTTTCTTTCTCCTGCTTATCGGCCTTCCCGTCCTGCGTGGTTATGGCGCGCCTCAAGGCCTTGCGCTCTTCGACGCTTTCTATCGGTCGGGGGCTCTGGTGTTCGGAGGCGGCCACGTGGTGTTGCCGCTGTTGCGCGAGGCCTTCGTCACGCCGGGCTGGATCAGCGACGATTCCTTCCTCGCCGGCTATGGGGCCGCTCAGGCTGTGCCTGGTCCATTATTCACCTTCGCCGCTTATCTCGGCAGTGTGGTGAATGTATCGCCGCACGGGATCCTCGGGGCGGTGTTGGGCCTGATCGGCATCTTCCTTCCAGGCATCTTAGTCTTGCTCGGAACCCTGCCGTTTTGGGATGCATTCCGCACTCGCCCCGCCGCACAAGCCACAATGCGCGGCGTCAATGCGGCTGTCGTCGGCCTGCTTGGGGCCGCACTCTACAACCCCGTCTGGACGACATCCGTCAAAGCGCCCGGCGATTTTGGGATCGCGCTCACGGGCTTCGTGCTTCTCACTGTCTGGCGCACTCCGCCGCTGGTCGTCGTCATCATCAGCGCAGTCGGCGGAATCCTTCTCGCCCAAATGGCATAGTGAAACTGAGAGGCGCGATGACGGAATCGACAGCGAGGCGAGGACATTTAGCCGGGCTTCCGAGAAACGTCTTTCTGCTCGCTCTCGCCAGTCTGTTCGCTGACATCTCTACGGAGATGCTCTACCCGGTGCTGCCGGCGTTTCTGACTCAGACCTTGCAGGCATCGGGCAGCGTTGTCGGTCTCGTCGACGGCGCGGCGCAAGCGACACAGAACATCGTACAGGGCTTTTCTGGGGCGCTGTCGGACAAGCTGCAAAGGCGCAAAGCCATCGCGCTGGTGGGGTATCTTTTGGCCGCGCTTGCCAAGCCGCTGACCGGACTGTCGACAATCTGGCAAGGCGTTCTCGGCGCAAGACTGTTGGACAGGTTCGGTGCAGGCACGCGCTCGGCGCCGCGCGACGCGCTCATCGCCTCGTCGGTGGAGGAGCAAGACAGGGGCCGAGCCTTCGGGCTGGAAGGCGTCGGCGACAACGCGGGCGCTTTTTTTGGTCCGCTGCTCGCTGTCCTCCTCCTTTATGCCTTGCAGGTCGACATGCGCGGCATTTTCTATCTAGCGGTAATACCGGGTCTCTTGGCGTTCCTGATGGTGACGCTGGTGACGGAACGACCGGCGGCTATTGCGGCTAAGGCGAAGATCGATGTCAGCCTGCGGCAATTCCCGAAGCCCTATTGGCGATACCTGTTTGTGACGGCGCTGTTCGGGATTGGAAATTCCACCAATGCGTTTCTGATATTGCGCACGCAGGATATCGGCGCCTCGCTGGAGCTGACGATCCTGATCTATGCGGCCTTCAATCTGGTTGCAGCCCTGGTCTCCTATCCGGCCGGCTTCCTCTCCGACCTTTGGGGCCGCAAGATCGTGCTCCTTGGCAGCTTCGTCGTCTTCGCGCTGGCCTATCTCGGCTTCGCACTGACGCGGCAGGTGCTTCTAATCGCCGCGTTCTTTGTCTTCTACGGAGTCTATCAAGGAACCTTCCGCGCTGTCGGCAAGGCCTTTGCGGCCGATTTCGTGCCAGACCATCTGCGGGCTAGCGGCGTCGGCTGGTACAACACGACCGTCGGCCTGTTGCAGCTCGTTGCGAGCCTAATCGCTGGCTTGCTTTGGGACCGCGTCAGCCACGAAAGCGTCTTCCTGTTCGGCGCCGTCTTCGCTGTCGTTGGCGGTCTCGCCCTGACTTTTCTGATTCCACGACACAACGCGGCTCCCCCGTGACTGGCGATCTGATCGACGGTCACCGTGCGTCGCGGTGCCATCCGCGCGCAATCCGCGCAATGACGTCGAGAGCTTCCTCTGCGCCGTCTTTGGCACCCTTCTCGAAGTCGCCCTCGATCCGGCCCATCTGGTTGGTGACGTGGGCGAGACAGAGAACCGGCTTCTGCCGGGCTTCGGCAAACGCGTACAACGCCGCCGCCTCCATCTCGACCGCGAGGATGCCCGCTGCGCGCGCGGCGTCGATTGCCTCGGCGGTTTCACGAAATGGTGCATCCGTGGTCCAGCTCGGCCCCACCCGCACGGTGATGCCGGCGGCGGTCAACGAGGCTTTGGCAAGCTGGACGAGATGACTGTCGGCCAGGCTGTAATCGGCCGGCGGTAGATAGTGGTAGCTGGTCCCTTCGTCGCGTAGAGCCCGATCGATAACAATGAAATACGGTGGCGATTGCACCGCCAGAACTTGGCCGGCCGACGTCATGCTGAGGAGGAGCTGGCAGCCGGAGGCAAAGAGCTCTTCGGCGACGAGGACCGCAAATGCCGAGCCGACGGCGCAGCCGATGATGCCATAGCCCAGACCCTCGTGCTCGAAGGCGAAGAGGTCGGTGTGGTAGCAAGGCCATTCGGCGAGCCGGCGAGCGCGGTTCGTGGCGACGAGGTGGCGCACGATATCGCCGTCCGGATCAAGAACGCAGATTTCGGGGACGACACCGCCGTCAATTCCCTTCTGCCGGCGCGCCTCCCGGAGCAAAGCCTCCGGCGTGAACACCGAGGATGCCCGATGGTGCTTGCGCCGCAGGATGGGCGGCTCTTGCGGAGGATTAGTATCCGACGATGTCATCGTGCTTTATCCATCGCCTTCCCCCGCCGGTGCTCGGTCATCGTGACCGCGACTACGCTGCCCGACACGAAGGTCAGAAGACCAATAGCGGCAATCGCCCAAGCAGCACCAAACAGGTCGGCCATGATCCCGGCGGAAAGCGCGCCGATGGCGTAACCGAGATCGCGCCAGAAGCGGTAGACGCTCAAAGAGCGCGCCCGCCATGATGGATGCGAGGCATCGGAGACCGAGGCAATAAGTGTCGGATAGACCATGGCCGTGCCGAGCCCCAGCAGCACGCTGGCCAGAAACCACCAGCCGAAATTGTGCGTCGCCGCCGTCAGGAACAATCCGATCGCCTGCACCCACATGCCCGCGACGATCAAACCCTTGCGGCCCCAGCGGTCGCTCAACGGACCGGTGATCGTTTGAAGCACGCCCCAAACCGCGGGATAGATCGCCTTGAGGATGCCGATACGCTCTACGCTGAGGCCGAATGCCGCGAAGAAGAGCGGGAAAATCCCCCAGCTCATGCCGTCATTGAGATTGTTGACCAAGCCGGCTTGCGAAGCCGCGAACAGATTGCGGTCACCAAACGAGGCACGGCGAAATACCTCCCAGAACGCGATCGCCTCGCTAGCTGACGCATGGTGCGCCACCTCGAGACCCACATGATGGCGGGTGTCGCGCACCAGGAGCACCGATAGAACGAGTCCGAGCGCCGCATAGCCCATGCCGAGATAGAAGGGTTGCGGCCGCAGGCCATAGCGCTGGGCTATATATCCCGTGAGGAAGGCGGTAACGCCGACGGAGAGGTAGCCCGCGAACTCGTTGAGGCCGACCGCGAGACCGCGTGATTTGGGCCCGACGAGATCGACCTTCATGATCACGGTCATCGACCAGGCGAAGCCCTGGTTGATGCCAAGCAGCGCGTTGGCCGCAATGATCCAGCCCCAGCTCGGCCCCCAGGCGATCATGAAAGGCACTGGCAGGCCGACAAGCCATCCAAGCACCAGCATGTGCTTGCGGCCGTAGAGGTCGGCGAAGTGTCCCGAGACGAGATTGGCGATGGCCTTGACAATGCCGAAGCTGACGATGAAGGAGACGACGATGGTGGTGGATGCGATCTTGAACTCTTCGGAGCCGATCAGCGGAACCACTGTCCGCTCCAATCCCACCATGCCACCAACGAAGGCATTGATGAGGACGAGCAGCGAGAATTGCTGCCAGTTCTCGCGGAGGCCCAGCCGGATGCCCGAAGGCGCAGGGGCGGATGATTCTGCCGGCATGCTCATCGCCTCGCACGATCAGCGACCGGAACGGCGCTCAGTGCGATGAACGCAGCGCCGATGGTCGTAACGCGACCGAGGGAAGAGTCCAGCGGCGCCAAGACCCGTGCCAGTATGCCCACCGGCGGATAGAACACGGCGCCGCGGATCGCGGTGACGGATAGTCCCGTCTGCTTGGCGAGCGCGCGCAATTCCGTCCCAGTACGGAAGTGCGCCGCCTTCCAGGTCGCTGAACCGAGCCAGCCACGCAAGCGGCGGACCAAGGCCCAAAGGCTCCATCGCCCGAGCTCGCCGAGGACGAGGCGCCCGCCCGGCCGAAGCACACGCGCCATCTCACGCACGGCGACAGACGCGTCTGGGACAAAGCAGAGAACGGTGATCGAGACCACCACGTCGAAGGCAGCATCGGGGAAAGGAAGCCGCTCGATGCGCCCTTCGAGAAACGCCGCCGTGATCCCATCCTTGTCCGCGCGCGTGCGAGCTGCGGCAAGCATCGCAGGATCGGGATCGACACCGGTCGCCTCCGCGCCGCGCGATGCCGCAGCGCAGACTAGCGCGCCGTCGCCGCAGCCCACGTCGAGGACGTAGACGCCCGCGAGGTCGCCCATCAGATCGAGGATCAAGCGTTGCTCGATCGCCTCGGTCACGGCGCCAAGCGATGTCGCGCGCCAGGATTCGTAGATTTTCGGACCAATCGTCGTCGGCGCTGTCGTCGTGCTCATGCAAGAACCCGGCGCAATTGATCGACGACCCCCTCGACCTCGTCCTGGGTCGTACCGCGTCCGAGGCTGAAGCGGATAGCGCCCATGCCGATCTCGGGAGCGATGCCCATGGCCTCAAGGACCGGCGACAACGTAATCTCACCGGAATGGCAAGCCGAGCCGGTCGAAGCGGCGACATTCGGCATCTCCGCCAGGATCTCGGCGCCGACATGGCCGGCAAACGAGACGTTGAGCGTATTCGGCAGATGGCGGTGGGGATGGCCGTTGAGGGCAACGCGGTCGCCGAAAGCGGCGCGAAGACGATCCCAGAACAGGTCGCGGAGGCGCTGTGTGGCCGGCATGCCGATCCAGGATTGTGCAACCTCGCAGGCTTTGCCGAGGCCCGCCGCCAGCAACGCGCTCTCCGTGCCGGCGCGCCGCCCGCGCTCGTGTCCGGCGCCGTGGATCAAGGGCTCGATCGCAATCCCGCGACGGATGTAGAGGGCGCCTATGCCCTTCGGCGCGTAGACCTTGTGGCCGGCGACCGAGAGCAGATCGACGCCGAGCTCTTGGACTTTGGTCGGTATCTTGCCGACGGATTGCGCCGCGTCCGAATGCAGAGGAACCCCGTGCGCGCGGGCGATTTTGGCGATTTCAGCGATCGGCTGGACCGTGCCGATCTCGTTGTTCGCGTGCATGATGCTGATCAGGAACGTGTCCTTGGTGATCGCCTTGCGGATGTCATCGGGGTCGACAAGGCCGCTCCCGTCGACGGGAACGTAGGTCACGGTCGCACCAAGTCGCTCAAGAAACCTGCATGGCGCTACGATCGCGGGATGCTCGATTTGCGAGGTGACGATGTGCGACGGTCGATCGCGGCGTGAAAAGAATAAGCCCTTGACCGCAAGATTGTTGGCTTCGCTACCGCCACTGGTGAAGACGATCTCATCGACGGTACAACCGAAGAATTCCGCGACCTGACGGCGCGCGCCCTCCAAGGCGGCCGCCGCCGGTACGCTTGCCCAATGACCACTCGACGGATTGCCGTAGTCCGTCTCAAGGAACGGCCGCATGACCGCCGCCACCGCCGGGTCGATAGGCGTGCTCGCGTTGTAGTCGAGATAGATCGGCTTCCCGGTTGCTTCATTTGCCATCGAGACGCACCGATGCCGGGTTGCTTCCATGTTGCCGCTGCACAGCATCGGAAAAGCGCGCCAATAACAGCGCTGCGGCTTCATTAACCGGCGCCCACTCCGCGTCCATGATGCCCGTCTGGGTCTCGATTGAATCGCGCAGGATGACCTGTGCGTCCGCGACGCTCAGCGCGCGTCGCTCGATAAGCAGAAGAAAGATTTTCTGAACGAGATCATACGCTGCGACCCCGGCGGCCTGCGCATCGATACGCACTTTTTCTTTCTCCATGGGTCACTCCGCAATCGAGCAACACGCCCGAGGATCGGTATTTCGAGGATCGCGAGGTTCATCTCCTCTCGGCGCCCATCATCGAGCGGTCGACACTTTCAAGATTCAGAATACGAGGACCTTGTCGGCAGCCACTGTCGCCTCTGCCAATTCGTCCATGGAGCTGCGGCGGCTTCCTTCGATGAGATCACTTTCAGTCAGACCGCGCGCGTCCATGCAGGTGCCGCAGAGCAGGAGTCTGTGGGCACCCGTCGCGAAGCGCTTCAGCATGCGCTCGAGGTTGTAGTAGCCGTCGGGCGTCTTTTGGCCCTTCCTGCCGCAGGAGACAGCATCGGCCATCAAGAATACCGTGACCTCGGTCGCGGGATCCTTCTTCACCAGGGCACTGGCGAGCCGTAGTCCGTTGTAGCAGCGCTCGGTCCCATAGGGCGGGTCGTTGAGGATGAGCAAAATCTTCATCGGCACCTTCAATCGTTCCTGCTGGAGAAGTTCAGTCGCCGATAACGCGACGACGCTCCTCAAACTCTTCCTTATCGATCTCGCCGCGTGCGTACCGCTCCTTGAGAATGTCGAGCGGTGTGCGTCCCGGTGGCATGTGGTACGGCGGCTGAACCGAGTGCCAGGGCCCGCCCAGCCAACGGACGAGAAGGACAGCGACCGCAATCACTACGGCGAGCACAAGGATCATGAACAGTGGGCCGAAGATCATCATGCCGTACCATCCTCCAGCCCAATCCATCATGTATGGGCCGTATCCAAATCTGCCGGGCTCAGCCGGCTGTTGCGCCCAGACCAAAGTCGGGGTCAGGGCAGCCGCTCCACTCGCCGCGGCAAGGATCAATTTCGAGCCCCTCTTCATCGGCTTATCCATTGTTAGGTGATGCGACTGGAGGGCCGGCATGGTCAGACCAGTGCCAATCCAGCATTAGCCGCGCGGAGTTCCGCCGCACCGGGCGGCGGCGGTGGAATCTCCTCCAACATTGCGCGCACAAATGCCTCTTCGTCTTCAATGCGAAACGCCACGTTGTGGCGCTTCTCGAAGCCGATGGTGGACATGGGTTTGCCGCTTAGCTGGCGCCCGCAGACCGATCCGGCAAATGCCCCTGGTAGCACCTCTAAATAGTCCGGCAGCGTCTTCAGACGCTGCAGGCTGCGGAACAGAATGCGCGCTCCCTCTTCGGCCGTCGCGGCAAGCTCGGTCCGGCCGACATCGCCGACCATCAGCGTATGGCCCGTCAAAGCAAACCAGGGCTCGTCGGAGCGAGTCCGATCGGTGACGAGCAACGAAATGTGTTCGGGCGTATGCCCAGGCGTGTGAAGCACCTGAACCGACACGTTGCCTAGCGGGAGCACGTCCCCATCACGAGCGCCATGGAACGGGGACGCAGCGTTCGCCTCGGCAAACAGCACGTAGTCGGCACCGGCGGCTTCGGCCAACCGTCGCCCCGCCGAGATGTGATCGGCGTGAATGTGCGTGTCGATGACATACAGGATACGCATCCCAGTCTCCCGGGCGGTTTTGAGATAGGGCTCGATGTCCCCAACCGGATCGACCACAGCCGCCGCGGCCTTGCCGCCGCAGCCGAACAGATAGGAGATCGCCACGGGCTCGGTGTGGAGGAACTGGCGCAGGATCATCGAAACCTCACGATTTCTGGCGCGTCCCCTGATGCGCCATGCCTCAATCGACCCCACTATTTGCTTGACAAGCAGGGCCGATTGTCGTCATTCAATTATTCTGTTGAATGATTCCTACGTCTGAGCAGGATGTCAAGACAGAATCCCAAGAGCGCCATGTTTGCCGGCTTCGCGGAGGTGGCTAAGGCACTGGGCCAAGGCCATCGGCTGGAAATCCTCGAGCTGCTGGCGCAGGGCGAGCGCAGCGTCGAGGCGCTAGCCGATCGTGCGGGGCTGTCGATCGCCAACGCCTCCCAGCACCTTCGTCTAATGCGCCGTGCCGGCCTGCTGGTGTCGCGCCGCGACGGCAAGCGCATTCTTTACGGCTTAAGCGATCCGGCGGTGCTCGATCTGATTGCCGCGCTCCGCCGCGTTGCCGAACGAAACTTGGCCGAAGTCCGCGAGCTCATCGGCGGCTATTTTCACGAGCGTGATGCATTGGAGCCGGTCGGTCGGAGGGAGCTCGTGCGCCGCCTCAAGGATGGCCTCGTAACCGTGCTGGATGTGCGTCCCGAAGACGAGTTTGCGGCCGGCCACCTGCCCAACGCAGTCAATATCCCCTTGCGCGATCTGGCGCAGCGCCTGCGGGAAATTCCGAAGAGTCGCGAAATCGTCGCCTATTGCCGAGGTCCATACTGCGTACTCGCCTTTGAAGCCGTGGCCTTGCTGCGTAGCCGTGGGTTCAAGATCAGGCGTCTTGAGGACGGGTATCCGGAATGGAAGGCCGCCGGCCTGCCCGTAGAATGATACGATTACTCGGATAAACAACTGGGTTCCGAGGAATCGGGTCAAGCGCTAAACGGGCGAGAGCGCTTCGATAATCCGACACTCTGCGACTGTGCCGCGGCTGCAGTTTCCGATGAGGTCTCGTAGTTCTCGGCGTAGCACTGAAAGATCGGCGATCTTACGCTCGACTTCGGTCAAATGCTCACGGGCGATTGCATCGACGTCGGCACAGTCGCGATCGCGCTGTTCCGCTAAGTCGAGCAACGCGCGGACCTGGTCGAGGGTAAAACCGAGATCACGAGCCCGGCGAATGAAGCTGAGGCGGCCCAGATCGCCTTTGCCGTAACTGCGATAGGCGCCGCTGCCCATGCGCGTCGGGGTCGGCAGGAGGCCGATCCGCTCGTAGTAGCGGATGGTCACCACCTTAACGCCGGTCTCGCGCGCCAGATCGCCGATCGAGAGACGCTTATGCATGGCTTGACCCTATAGTGACTATAGGGTGCATAAAAAGTGCCCGGCTGTAAAGGACGAGACACCATGGCTGGCTGCTGCCACGACGATCACTGCGCTTCAACACCACCCGCGAACGCGTCCGCGTGGCGGACGGCGCTGTGGATTGCCCTCGGGATCAACGCCACAATGTTCCTGGCAGAGATCGTCGCGGGCTTAGCCGCTGGCTCCGCCTCGCTTCAGGCTGACGCACTGGACTTCCTCGGAGATGCAGCGAATTACGCAATCAGCTTGGCAGTTGCCGGCCTTGCGCAGACTTGGCGCGCTCGGGCCGCCCTCGCCAAAGGGGTAACACTGATTGTCCTGGCCCTATGGGTCATCGCCAGCACGGCCTGGCACGCTTGGTTCCGAACGCTGCCCGAGGCAGAGGTGATGAGTGCCGTTGCGGGAGCAGCCATCGTTGCGAATGGCATCGTGGCGTTGATGCTGTATCGCTTCCGGACCGGTGATGCGAACATGCGCTCGGTGTGGATCTGCTCGCGCAACGATGTCATCGGCAATCTGGCCGTTCTGGTCGCCGCAGCCGGCGTGTTTGGAACAGGGACTGGATGGCCCGACATTGTCGTCGCCTCGATTATGGCGTTGCTGGGCCTTGATGGCGGGAGAACGATCGTCCAGCATGCGCTCGAGGAACTGCGGACTAACCGCCGCACGGGGATCGTGCTTGCCGCCGTTCAACGTGATGGCTTCTGAACGACGACTACTACACAACTGTCCCATCTTTGTCCCAGCGCCCTCTGCTTTCCTACGAATGCATTCAAGGTCTTCCATCTTTCAGTGACGTTCGCCTTCAATCTCCTCTACGCCTGCGAACCGAGGAGATTTCAAATGGCAACGAACATAAAGACGCAGATTAACCGGACCATCCGGAGACCCCAGTTGCGCGAGATGGTGCCGCTTGCCGACAGCACCATCTACGAGATGGAACAGCGAGGAGAGTTTCCGCGGCGCTTCGCGCTTTCGCCACGATGCGTCGTATGGGATTTGGGTGAAGTAGAAGCATGGCTGGCTTCGCGCCGGTCCGCGCCCATCGCTCGTGCGCTGCATCCGGACGTTACGCAACGGCGCTCTCGGCCGGTGAAAGCGCCGGGTCGAACTCCAAGAGCGGCATCGACGGTGGAATGAGCACGGGGACATACTTCCTGCCATCCACCCAGGCATCGATGATGTTTGACCACTCCTGCATCATGTGTCGACGCTGCACTTCATATTCCGCTTTGTTGTAGACGCCGCGCGAGGAACGCCCGTCCTCGTGCGCCAAGCACTTCTCGATCCAGTCGCTGTTAAATCCCAGCTCGTTGAGCAACGTCGAGCCCGTCCTCCGCAAGTCGTGCACGGTGAACGGCTCCAGCGGAAGACCTTCCTTCTTCGCTTGCTCCACCACCAGATAGGTGACGCGATTGAACGTTGCTCGGGACATCGGCGCATCGGCGTCGTAACGCGACGGCAAGACGTACTTGGAATTGCCTGCGCAGGTCTTCAAGGCGATGAAGATATCGAGCACCTGACGAGACATATAGACGTTGTGCGCCTTCGAGCGCTTCATCCGCTCCTTCGGAATCGTCCAAACAGCGTTCTCGAAATCGACCTCGTCCCAGATGGCATCCTGCAATTCACTTTTGCGCACCATGGTTTGCAGGTAGAGGCGCATGCCAAGCCTGATGGTTGGCAGCGTCGCCACCTTCTCGAGCTGCTTGAGCATGATCCTGATCTCGGTTGGCGAGAGCGACCGATCTTTCGGCACGAATGTCGCGATAGAGGCTGGCCCCACATCATCAGCCGGGTTGGGAACCTTCTCGCCGTGCAAAATCGCGAAACCGTAAATCTGTTTGACGATGTCGCGGACGTGGATCGCTGTCGCCGGCGCGCCCCGCTCGACGATGGCACCGCAATGAGCCCGCAGGTCATCTGGCGTGATTTCCGTCAGAAGCCTGCTCCGCCACACGGGAAGCAGCTCACGCTCGAATATCGATCGGCGCATCGCCCTTGTGCTGTCCGCCATCGGCGCCGCGGTCAACCACTTCTCGCCGAACTCGCCGAAGCTCCTCGCTTCCAGGAGCCGGCGCTTCTCACGCTGCTTCTCGATCGCCGGCGATCGTCCCTCGCTGATCGCCCGCTTCGCGTCGATGCACAGCTCGCGCGCACGAGCGAGTGACAGCCCGGCCGGGCCGTACTTGCCGAACGTGACGGTCTCGCGCCGCCCGTTCATCCGGTAGTCCAGCCGAAAAGTGAGGGTCCCCGAGGGCTTCACCAGCACATACATGCCGTCCCGGTCCGTCACCTTATAAATTTTCTCTTTTGGTTTCAGGTGCTTAAGAGCTGCATCCGTCAGCATTTGGGCCGCCTCCTCGAAAAAAAGACCGTCAGGCAATTTTCGGGCGTCCTCGTGACAAAATCTCTTTTTCTTACAGTCAGTTAGTCCGAAAAAAAGACCGTCAGAGGCCACTCACACCCTGACGGTATCGGACGAAATCGGATTTCGCAATGGGGAAGCGCACCGTCAGGGAGTCCGTCAGAAGCGATCTCTGCCGGCCGATAGTCCCCGAACGTCTCTGTCTGATTTAATTTTGTTTATCAGTGAGTTAAGGAGGTTTCCGGGACGCTGTGGGATACCCTCGGAAGGGCCAAAATCATTCCCACTCAATCGTCCCCGGCGGCTTGCTGGTGATGTCATAGGTGACGCGGTTGATGCCGCGGACTTCGTTGACGATCCGCCCGGCGACGCGGGCGAGAAACCCGGCGTCGAACGGATACACATCCGCCGTCATGCCGTCGGTACTGGTCACGGCGCGCAGCGCGCAGGCGTAATCGTACGTGCGCGCATCCCCCATCACGCCCACGCTGCGCACCGGCAGGAGCACCGCGAACGCTTGCCAGATCGCGTCGTACAAACCGGCCGCGCGGATTTCCTCGAGGAAGATCGCATCCACCCGGCGCAGCAGATCGAGCTTCTCGCGCGTCACCGCGCCGGGGATGCGGATCGCGAGCCCCGGCCCGGGGAAGGGGTGGCGGCCCACCAGGCGGTCGGGCAAGCCGAGCGTGCGGCCGAGCGCGCGCACCTCGTCCTTGAACAGCTCGCGCAGTGGCTCCAGCAAGCGAAGCCGCATCCGTTCGGGCAGCCCGCCCACATTGTGGTGCGACTTGATGGTGACCGAGGGGCCGCCAAGCGGGCTCACGCTCTCGATCACATCCGGATAGAGCGTGCCTTGCGCCAGGAAGTCGGCGCCGCCGAGCTTCGCCGCCTCCTGCTCGAACACGTCCACGAACAGCCGGCCGATGGTCCTGCGCTTGGCCTCTGGGTCCGTCACGCCGTCGAGCGCGGCGAGGAACAGATCGGCCGCGTCCCGATGCACCAGGCGGATGTTGAAGCGGTCGCGGAAGGTCGCCACCACCTCCTCGGCCTCGCCCTGCCGCAGCAGACCGTGGTCCACGAATATGCAGGTGAGCTGATCGCCAATCGCCTCGTGGATCAGCACCGCGGCGACCGCCGAATCCACGCCGCCCGAGAGACCGCAGATCACCCGGCCCGCGCCCACTTGGTCGCGGATGCGGCCAATCTCGGCGGCACGGAAGCCCGCCATCGTCCACTGCCCGGACAGCCCCGCGATGCGGTGGGTGAAGTTGCGCAAGAGGGCCGCGCCATGCGGCGTGTGGACCACCTCGGGATGGAACTGCAGCCCGTAGATGCGCCGCGCGTCATCGGCGATCGCGGCAAACGGCGCGCCCTCGGACGTGGCCACGGCGCGAAAGCCCGGCGGCAGTCGCGTCACCCGATCGCCATGGCTCATCCACACCTGTTCGCGCGCGCCGGGCCGCCAGACGCCTTCGAAAAGCGCGCAGCTCTCGCGCACATCCAGGAAGGCGCGGCCGAACTCGCGATGATCCGACGGTGCGACCGCACCACCCAGCTCGGCGCAAATCAGTTGCTCGCCGTAGCAGATGCCGAGCACCGGCACGCCCATCGCGAAAATGCCCGCCGGCGCGCGGGGAGAAGCCGCCTCATGCACGGAAGCCGGGCCACCCGAGAGGATCAGCGCGCGCGGCGCCCAGGCGCGGATGCGGGCGGGGTCGGCCGTGTGCGGCCAGATCTCGCAATAGACCCCAGATTCCCGCACCCGGCGCGCGATGAGCTGCGTCACCTGGGAGCCGAAATCGAGAATCAGCACCCGCTCGGCGGCGAGCGATTCGGGGGCAAGCGGTTCCGGTTGGTCCATGGCGGCGCTTAGAACACCGATCCGCACCGGGGCAAGCCCGGCCGCGTTGATCCAATCCGCAACGCGCCCGACCATGCCCCGCCATGGTCCGCCATCTCGATCACCTCACCGTCGCCGTCCGCGAGGCGGTTTCGGTGGTGATCGCGGGCGAGCCCTTCGCCTCCTACATGGGGATGCCGGCATCGAGGCGGACCACGTGACGCTCGTGCTGGCCCACGCTCTGCACAAGATCGGCTTCAACCATGTCTGCTTCGCGGTGGCCGATCTGGATGCCGAGGTCGCCCGCATCCGCGGCGCCGGGCTCGCGACGCGCAGCGGAGGCCACGATGCCGTTTCCCGCTCGACGCTGCCGCATGCGAGGTCAAGCTCGGCGGATGACCGTTTCCTATTCGGCGGACTTCGGCCCTCTCCTTGCCGACGGTCTCCCGGCGTACCGGCGAACCATCATCCCCCCTCCCCCACCATCGCCCGCAGCTCCCGCTTCAGGATTTTCCCATAATTGTTCTTCGGCAGCTCCCCTACGAACCGGTATGTCTTCGGCCGCTTGAAGCGCGCGATGTTTGCGAGACAGAGCGCATCCAGCTCCGCCTCCGCCACCGCCATCCCCGGTTTGCACACGACGAACGCCACCACCTCCTCGCCCCAGTCGGGATGCGGCCGGCCGACGACCGAGCATTCGAGCACCGCCGGATGGCGCAGCAGCACCTCCTCGATCTCGCGCGGGTAGATGTTCGTCCCGCCGCTGATGATCATGTCCTTGGAGCGGTCACGCAGCGTCAGATAGCCCCGCTCGTCGAGCGCCCCGATATCGCCGGTCCACAGCCACCCCTCGCGCAGCGCCGCGCGCGTCGCCGCCTCGTTGCCCCAGTAACCTTCCATCACGCAGTCGCTGCGCGTGATCACTTCGCCCGCTTCGCCAACCGGCAGATCGCGCCCTGCCTCGTCCACCACGCGCACCTCGACGCCGGTGCGCGCGATCCCGCAGGAGCCGAGGCGCGCCATATGCGCCGCGCCGAAATCGCCCTCGTGCTCGCGCCGCGTGAGGCCGGTGATGGTCATCGGGGCTTCGCCCTGGCCGAAGAGCTGATAAAGCCGCGGCCCGAACCGTTCCAGCGCACGCACGAGATCGCTCACATACATCGGGCCGCCGCCATAGATCAGCGTGCGAAGCCCCGGTGCGCGTTCGTTCACGCCCGCCGCCTGCAAGAGCCGCGTCACCATGGTCGGCGCGGCGAACATCGACACCTCCCGATAGCGATTGAAAGCATCCAGTACCTCGGCGGGATCGAAATGCGGCAGGATCACCTGCCGCCCGCCAGCGAGCAGGTGCGGCAGCGCGTAGCAGCCGGACCCGTGCGACAGCGGTGCGGCGTGCAGCATCACGTCGCCTTGCTCCACGCGCTCGATGTCGGCCGCATAGGCGAGCGCCATGAAGATCAGCGCGCGGTGCGAGAGCATCGCGCCCTTGGAACGCCCGGTGGTGCCGCTCGTGTAGAACAGCCAGGCGATGTCGCGCGGCGCCGCGTCGGCGCAATCGGCTTCCGGCGCCTCGGCGAGCCGCGCGTAGGCGGCGCTGCCGACGACATGCAGCGGCGCGACCGCGCCTTCGGCGGCGATTGCGGGCTCCAGCGCCGGGCTCGTGAACAGCGCCGCCGCGCCACAATCCTCGGCGATCTGCGCCACTTCCTTGCCGTGCAGCTTGGCGTTCACCGGCACCGCGCACAGGCCGGCGGTCCAGCAGGCGAACAGCAGCTCCAGGAACTCGGCGCGGTTCTCCATGCACAGCACCACGCGCGCGCCCCGCGCGCCGGTGATGCCGCGCAGCGAGAAGGCGAGCCGGCGCACGCGCGCGGCCATCGCGCCGAAGCTCGTCGTTATCCCCCCGCAGGTCAGCGCGGCGGCGTCGGGGTGCGCGCGAGCGCGGGCGAAGAAGCTGGCGGCGATGTTGGTCATCCGGAGCCCCCTGTGCCGCTCGATCTCACACCATCCGAAACCCTACGCCACCATCGCCTCGGCCGCGGCCCGGTCCACCTCCTCGATACGCGCCGGCCGCCAATTGGGCTTGCGGTCCTTGTCCACAACCATCGCTCGCACGCCCTCCAGAAACTCGGCTCCGGCGGTGACCGTGCGCGTCGCGCGCAGCTCGGCCTCCAAGCATTGCGGCAAGGTGCGCCGCGCGCCGTCGCGCAGCAGCCTAAGCGACCAGACAAGCGAGGAGGGCGACATGCTGCGGAGCGTCGCTGCCGTCTCGCGCGCGAAGGCGCCGCGATCGGCCTCCAGCGCGGCGATGATCTCCGGCACGCTGTCGGCGCCGAACGCGCGGTCGATCAGCGCACGGTGCTCGGCGAGCGGAAAGGGCGGCAGCGGCTCGGCGAATTCCGCGAGCGCGGCCACGCCGTCGCGCGCGAGCGCCGCCGACAGCCGGTGCAGGTGCGCGCGGCGGACGAAATGCGTAGCGAGCCCCGCGTGCACCGCGTCGGCCCCCTGCATCCGCGCGCCGGTGAGCGCCAGGTAGGTGCCGAGGAAGCCGGGCAGGCGCGGCAGCACATAGGTCGCGCCGATATCGGGGAAGAAGCCGATCGCGGTCTCCGGCATCGCGAACAGCGCGTGCTCGGAGGCGACGCGCGCGGCGCCGTGCACCGAAACCCCGATCCCGCCGCCCATGCAGATGCCGTCGATCAGCGCGACATAGGGCTTGGGATAGGTGGCGATCATCAGGTTGAGCGCGTATTCCTCGGCGAAGAACGCCTCCACCTCAGCCGGCCGTCCGTCGAGATGGAACTGGCGGATCGCGCGGATGTCGCCGCCGGCGCAGAAGGCGCGTTCGCCGGTCCCCTCGATCACGACGGCGTGGATGGCGGGGTCGTCGCGCCATTGCCCGAGCGCGCGCGTGATGTCGCGGATCATGCCGAGATCGAGCGCGTTCAGCGCGCGCGGCCGGTTGAGCCTGATCCGGCCGACCCGCAGGTCGCGCGACGTCACCACACTTTGCTCGTCGTCCATGCGAGAACCGCCCCCTAAGCCGCGTGAATCGCATATTACGGCCGGGCCTCCGCGTTGCCCATGCCGCCCCGCGATTGTAGCGTGCCCCGGAATGTCCGGAACCGGGGGGCGAGGCCGAACCATGACCGTGCGCGGGCTGCTCGCCCTGACGGTGCTGCTGGTTGCATGCCTCTCTGCCGAAGCGCGCGCCGCCGGCCATGACCTGTCGGTGATGCTCTACGACCCCGACCTGGTAGCGGCGTGGAAGTCGGTGTTCGTCGATCCCTTCATCACGGCAACCGGCATTCAAGCCAGCGCGGGAAGCTGGAGCGGCGGGCTGCCCGCACTCACGCAGCAACTCAAGGCGCCCGAGAACGGCTGGGATCTCGTGATGATGGACGGCGACACGCTGGGACCGGCCTGCGCCAACGGGCTGCTCGAAAAACTCGACTTCTCGCAGATTGGCGGGCGCGATCATTACCAGCCGGCCGCGCAATCCGACTGCGGCGTCGGCGCGACGGTGGCGAATCTCGTGCTGGCCTGGGACCGCACCAAGCTGCCGACGACCCCCGGGTGGTCCGACTTCTGGGACGTCACCAAATTCCCCGGCAAGCGCGGGCTGCACCGCGGCGTGCGCGGCAACCTGGAAATCGCGCTGATGGCCGACGGCGTCGCGCCGGCCGACGTTTACAAGACGCTGGCGACGAGCGAGGGCGTCGATCGCGCCTTCCGCAAACTCGACCAGCTCCGCCCCTATATCGTCTGGTGGGACACGCCCGACGAGGCGGCGAAGATCCTCGCGTCGGGCGACGTGCTGATGACGAGCGCGCCGAGCGCGCCGATCGTCCAGGCGGGGCGCGCGCAGCAGCGCGATTTCGGCATCCAGTGGGCCGGCAGCCTGTACGACGTGCTGAGCTTCGCCGTGCCGAAGGGGGCAGCCAACGCGCGCGCCGCAATGCAGTTCCTTTACTTTTCCGGCACGCCCGCGATCGAGGCGCGGCTCGTGGCGGGCTACGGTCTGGGCGGGCTCGCCAAGGGCGCCAATGACGGGCTGCCGCCCGACCTCGCGGCGGTCTCGGCCACCCTGCCCGCCAATTTGCAGGCGGGGCTGAGGGTGGATTCCGGCTTCTGGCTGGCCAACCAGGCGAAGCTGCAGCAACGCTTCGACGCCTGGCTCGCGCAGAAGTAACCGGACAGACCGTGCCGGCGGCGTGACAAGTGAGCCGCGTGCCGCGCAACCACGCGCTATGTTCCCGCGCTCAGAGGGGTGAGGATGGCCGAACGGACGGAACTGCCCGAGCGCGACCCCGGCCAGGTGCCGCCCGCCGCCGCGCCCCCCATCAGCGGGATGCTGACGCTGCTGACGTTCATCGTAGCGGTGGCGGCACTCTACCTCGCACGCGACGTGCTGATCCCGATCACGCTCGCGATCCTGCTGAGCTTCTTGCTCGGGCCGCTGGTGAACCTCCTGCGCGCCATCCGGCTCGGGCGCATTCCCTCCGTGCTGCTCGCGGTCGCGCTCGGGCTCGTGCTGATCCTCGGCATCGCCGGGGTGATCGGCACCCAAATCGCCGACCTCGCCGGGAACGCCTCCGCCTATTACGGCACCGTCGAGCACAAGCTCGAAGTCATCCAGAACGTGACCATCGGGCCGATCACGCGCCTCGTGAATGGCCTGAGCCAGCCGGCGCATCCCCCGGCCGCGCCGGCGCAGCCGCAGGCGGCCCAGCAGCCTCCGGGACCGAAGCCGGTGCCGGTCCAGATCGAGCAGCACCCGTCCGCGATCGCGCTCATGCAAAGCGTGCTCACCCCGGTGGTGAGCCCGCTCGCCACCGCCTTCGTCGTGTTCGTGGTGAGCGTGTTCATCCTGCTCCAGCGTGAGGATTTGCGCGACCGGCTGATCCGGCTGTTCGGCTCGGGCGATCTGCATCGTACCACGGTGGCGATGGACGACGCGGCGCGGCGGCTGTCGCGCTATTTCCTCGCGCAACTTTCGGTCAACACCTGCTTCGGCTGCGTGATCGGCATCGGGCTCGCGGTGATCGGCGTGCCGAGCCCGGTACTGTGGGGATTGATGGCGATGCTGCTGCGCTTCGTCCCCTATATCGGCGTGCCGATCGCCGCCATCATGCCGATCGCCGTCTCCGCCGCGGTCGAGCCCGGCTGGTCGATGGCGATCTGGACCGCGGTTCTTTATCTCGTCTGCGAGTCGATCACCGGCCAGGCGATCGAGCCGGTGCTCTACGGCCACTCGACCGGGCTCTCGCCCGCCGCGGTGGTGATCGCGGCGATCTTCTGGACCTGGGTCTGGGGGCCGATCGGTCTGATCCTCTCCACCCCGCTGACGCTCTGCCTCGTCGTGCTCGGCCGTCACGTGCCGCGACTCGAATTCCTGGATGTGCTGCTCGGCGACCGGCCGGCGCTGACCGAGATGGAGAGCTTCTATCAGCGCCTGCTGGCGGGCGACACCGACGCGGCGCTCGAACTCGCCGAGGAGTTTCTCAAGACGCACAGCCTGACCGAATATTACGACGAGGTGGCGCTCCCCGGACTTCAGCTCGCCTCCGCCGACGCGCGGAAGGGAAGGCTGCCGCCGGAGCGCACGCGCCATCTGCGCGCCGCGGTGGAAGCGCTGGTGCGCGAGCTCGACGACCACCATCCGGCCGACCCGCCGAGCCGCGACAAGGAAGTCGACTCCCCGCCGCCGCCGCTCGAACTCGCGGGCGCGTGGGAAGGTGAGGCGCCGGTGCTGTGCGTGGCCGGGCGCGGGCCGCTCGACGAGGCGGCTTCGATGATCCTCGCGCAGCTTCTCGCCAAGCACGGCATCGGCGCGCGGGTGGCGAACGCCGCCTCCGTCGCGCGCGACGCGATCGGGGGTCTGCCCGCCACCGGTACGGCGATGATCTGCGTCACCTATCTCGATCTCTCCGGCACCCCGGTGCAGCTCAGGAACCTCTTGCGCCGGCTGCGGAACCGGTTCCAGCAGCAGCCGATCGTCATCGGCCTCTATCGGAGCGGCGACCCGGTGCTAGCCGAGCCGCGGCTGGCGGCCGCCGCCGGCGCCGAGCGGGCAGTGGCGCGCTTCCGCGAGGCGCTTGATGCCTGCATCGAAGCAGCGCGGCGCGACGCCGCCGCCGCGGCGGCGACGGCGGTGCGCGAGAAGGTATAGGCTCGCGCCGGAGACAAGGAGGGACGGACAGGATGCAGCGGTTCAAGGACAAGGTGATCCTGATCAGCGGCGGTGCGCGCGGCCAGGGCGCGGCCGAGGCGCGGATGCTCGTCGCCGAAGGCGCGCGGGTCGTGATCGGCGACGTGCTGGAGGAGGAAGGCCGCCGGCTGGCCGACGAGCTTTCGCCCGCCTCTGTGTTCCTGCATCATGACGTGACCGAGGAGGCGGGCTGGGCCCAGGCGGTCGCGGCGGCCGAGAAGCTCGGCGGGTTGCACGGCTTGGTCAACAATGCCGGCATCTATATTCCGCGCCCGCTGATGGAGACCGACGCGGCCCTCTTCGAGCGCACCATGCGGATCAACCAGCTCGGCTGCTTCCTCGGTATGAAGGCGGTGGCGCCGGCAATGGAGCGCGCGGGCGGCGGGTCGATCGTCAACATCTCCTCGGTCGCCGGGCTGCGCGGCTCGCCGGGCGCGATCGCTTACAGCGCGACCAAATGGGCGCTGCGCGGCATGACCAAGGCGGCGGCGGTGGAGTTCGCGCCGAAGAAAATCCGGGTCAATTCCGTGCATCCCGGCCCGATCGACACCGAGATGCTGAAGGTCCGCACGCCCGAGCAGAACGCGGCGCGGATCCAGATGGTGCCGATGAAGCGTATGGGCACCGCCGAGGAGGTGGCGAAGCTCGTGCTGTTCCTGCTGTCCGATGACGCCGGCTACATCACCGGCGCCGAGGTGGCGATCGACGGCGGGGTATCGCTCTAACCAGGCACGGCAGGAAAGACGGTTTCCACTCCCCGCCCCTGGCGGGAGAGGGCCAGGGGGCGGGGTGTCGCGCAGCAGGCCGGCGCCGAAAGGTTGCACACCGAGAACAGCGCGAGCAACGGCGGAGCACCGCGCCCTCCGTGGCGCTCCGCGTGTCCTCCGCCCTTCGCGTGCCGGCTCGGTCTATTACCTATCCAACGTTATTATATTGGCCAGAATGAGCCCCCCTAATCTGCCCCGCCAGCGCGCCGGCTCACGTAAACCCGTCGTCCGCCGCCTTGGGCGGGCGGCCGGCCGTCGCCGCCGCCTCGCTCCGCAGCCAGGCGCGCACCTCCGCCAGCTGCCGCAGCAGCTCCTCCTTGGGGCGCGGCGTGATATGCGCGCAATCGCGCGCCAACCCCGCCGACCCCGCCGGCCACAAGCCG
>Ga0209062_1001072_pt1 | contig 55851 bp, 52 predicted proteins | sample Coa_R2_2_FD_187158 | JGI IMG/M metagenome (GOLD analysis project Ga0209062, IMG submission 187158) | Surface soil microbial communities from Centralia Pennsylvania, which are recovering from an underground coalmine fire - Coalmine... | ecosystem: Environmental > Terrestrial > Soil > Unclassified... | reverse complement strand
TGGATGCTCTTTGTCGCGGGCGGCGGCAGCCGGTCAAGGGTCTCGACCGCTTAAGCGGCGATCGGCGCGCGATTAAACGCGCGCCAATCGCCCTTGACCGGCTGCCGCCGCCCGCAAGACTGCATCCAAGCGATCAAGGCCCTCGCCAGGGCCGCGCGCCCTTAAGGCTTCTGCACCCACTCAAGATTCAAAAAGAGGCGCTTTTCCGGAACTTTCCGAGCGCTGGACTTCGCCCGCCGGAATCCACGAGGCAACAAACAGAATCGTATGAGGCCAATCAACATTGGCGGACGATTCTTCTCCGAGTCGGATTTGGAGAACGTGATGGTAGTGTGTCCGCTATGCGACGGCGCGGCGTGGGCAACTCAGATACGCTGCGGATGTCCGCGACACACACCGACCAAACAGGACCTATGTTGAACCGGTTTTCGCAAGTGCGATGCGGGTCGGATTTGCTGCTCGAAATACTGCTGCGTATGCATAACAGCGGCTGAGGATCTGGTTTATGGCGATATCACTCCTCGACTTGGAGAAGTTCGGGGCTACCCCGCTGGCAACCGAGCCGTTCAGCTACATTGTCGTTCCGGGGTTCATCCGGGCGGAAGCGCTCCCGTTAATCAACGCAGATTATCCAGATATTTCCAGGCCTGGCAGCTTTCCTCTCGGTCAACTGACCTATGGTCCAGCGTTTCGTGCATTCGTTGACGAACTGGAGAGCGCAGAATTCCGCGAGGCTTTCGAGAGAAAGTTTAAGATAGGTCTGACCGGAAGGCCAACGACGGTTACGGTTCGCGGCCACTGTGCGGCCAAGGATGGGCAGATCCACACAGACTCCGCCAGCAAAATCATCACCGTTTTGATCTACATGAATCCAAGTTGGGAGGCGCCGGGCGGGCGGCTTCGCCTGCTGCGCTGCAACAACGATTTTGACGATATGATTGCCGAAGTTCCTCCAATTGAGGGCGCGATGCTGGCCTTCAGGCGGGCTGGAAACTCCTGGCATGGGCACAAGCCGTTCGTCGGGGCCCGACGCGTTATCCAGTTCAACTGGGTCGCTTCAGAAAAAGATCAGCGCATCGCCATGCTGCGCCACCATGCATCGGCGGCGCTGAAGCGCGTGTTCGCCAGGCTTACGCCCCCACCCGCATTCGCCCGATACGGCGCAAAGCGCGAAGCAGTGAGCCCAGCGCCAAGGGAGCCGTCAGCATCCATTGCATGGCGAAATTGAAGGCGCTAAGGCTTTGGTCTCTTTGCGCAGCCGAGGGTCCCCTTCTTGATAGCCGACGTTGCTGACGTACGGAATCGTGAATTCTCTAGAATTCTGCTGATCAAGCTCTCTGCGGTCGGCGATGTCGTGCACACGTTTCCCTTTCTGAACAGGTTGCGGCGGCGATATCCGGCGGCGCGCATCGACTGGGTGCTAAAGCCGGCTATGGCCGAACTCGTTCGTCATCATCCCGCGATTGACAACGTGGTGCTCTATCCCCACCAGGCGTCGTCGCATCGCTGGCGGTCGGGATGGCGAGCCCTGGCGGCCGCTGGAAGCCTTATCGCCGAGTTGAGATCGGCGCGTTACGAACTGGCGATTGATTTGCATGGTCAGCTCCGAACGGCGATGCTCGCCCTGGCAACCGGCGCTCCGCGCCGAATCGGGTTCGATCGACCACGGCCCGATGTATGGCGGGCGTCGGAGCGCAGGATTCCGTCGCTCGGGCGAAAGCACGCCTGGCAAGGCGCCCGCGAGGGATCATGGCTCGCCTATACGCACCGGCTTTCCATTCCAACGCTCGACATGCATGCGGTCGACCGGTACCTGCGCTTCGGAACGATCCTGGGTCTCGTGGAGGACGGAGTGGATTTCTCCTTTGCGATCCCGGAGCGTTCCATTGCCCGCGCGGATCGCTTGCTCAGGGAATATTTCAGCGGCGTCGACGACTCACGTTTAGCGGTCATCGCTCCCGGAACCATCTGGGAGACCAAGCACTGGAGCGGCGAAGGCTTTGCCCAGGTAGCACGTCATTTGATGCGCAACAAAGTGATTGTCGTGTTGATCGGATCGAACAGCGAACGCGCCGTCTGTCAGCAGGTGGCAAATGCCGCGCCAGGAGCCCTGAACCTCGCCGGGGTGACGACTCTGAGCGAGCTAGCGGCCCTCATCCGCCGTGCGGCGATTTGCATCACAAACGATTCGGGGCCGATGCATCTCGCGGTCGCTCTCAACCGGCCTGTAGTCAGCATTTTTGGGCCGACCGATCCTCTGTGGATCGGTCCGTATAGGCGACCAAACTCCGTACTCAGTGCGGCCCTGACCTGCTCACCGTGCTACCTGCGCCGGCTCAGTCGGTGCGCGCACGGCCACGCTTGCATGCGCGGCGTTTCCGCTGAAGCGGTGATCGAAAGGATTGAGGCCACGCTGGCCGGCGAAAGCGGCCGCGCCACTGCATCGGCCGAACGCGAGCGCGGACCGACAGGTGCCCAGTGCCCCGGCTGACTGCGATCATCATAACCAAGAACGAAGCGGCGAACATCGGCGCCTGCCTCGACAGCGTCGCCTTTTGCGATGAGCGCATCGTGGTCGACTGCGGCAGTGATGACGATACGACTGCGATTGCGAAATCAAAGGGCGCGCACGTAACCGAGCATGCATGGCAGGGTTTCGGGCCACAAAAGAATTTTGCGCTGTCGCTCGCAACAGGCGAATGGGTGCTGTCGATCGACGCCGATGAACGCGTAACGCCAGAACTTGCTGCGGCGATCAGGAAGTCCATCAGCGAAGGCGGCGCGGACGGCTACCAAATCCGCCGCCGCACGCGCTTCCTTGGTCGGGAAATGCGGCAATCGCGATTGTTCCCGGATTATATTCTCCGGCTGTTCCGCCGGGGCAGGGCGCGTTTCACTGATGCTATCGTGCACGAGGGCCTCATCTGTGCCGGACCGGTTGCCCGGATCTCGGAGACGCTGCTGCACGATCCGGTCTGGCGACTGGAGGATGCCTTGTCGCGCATCGATCGCTATTCGACTGCGAGCGCCGAGATGATCGTCGCCAAGGGTCGGCGCGTATCTTTCGCCACCGGAATTGCACACGGGATCTGGATGTTCTTCCGCATTTACATTTTGCGCCTCGGCTTCCTCGACGGCCGCGTCGGTTTCCTGTTCGCAGTGGCCAATGCCGAGGGCAGCTATTACCGATATATGAAGGCTTGGCTTGCGACTTGCGACGGGCCGGATCGGTCCGGGTCCAATGAGCGTTCCACGCGAACGAGGCTCTTATCGGTTGCGAGGAGTAACAGGCGTGCGGGGCATGGCTGACCTGATTTCCGTCATCGTCTCCACTTACAATCGCGAAGACGCGCTCGACGCGGTGCTGCGCTCCCTTTCACGCCAGACAGACCGACAGTTCGAAGTGGTGGTGGCCGATGATGGCTCGGAAGCTGCAACGACGCGCGTCGTCGAGAGTTGGTCTCACATGCCTGTCGCACTCAAGCACGTGCGGCATGAGGATCGCGGTTTTCGCCTGGCGGAGATCAGAAATCGCGCAATCCTCGCGAGCGTGGGCTCCTATTGCATCTTCCTCGACGGCGACTGCCTCGTACGGGCCGATTTCGTTGCGGCGCACCGCCGGCTTGCCGAACCGGGGCGCTTCGTTACGGGCAACCGTGTGCAACTGTCGGCAGAGTTGAGCCGCCGTATCCTTGACGAGGGGCTTGAGCCGGAGACATGGCGTGCAGGCCGCTGGGTTGCCCGGCGAGCCCGCGGCGACGTCAATCGCTTCCTTCCCTTACTCCAGCTACCACTTGGTCCTCTGCGTAAGCGCGTCGGGCGCAGATGGCAGGGCGCGCAGGGCTGCAACATGGCGCTTTTTCGAAGCGACATCGAGCGGGTTGACGGCTTCGACGCAGCCTTCACCGGTTGGGGCCGCGAGGACTCAGATATGTTCGTGCGCCTGATTCGCCACGGCGTGCTGCGCAAAGACGGCCGGCATGCAACAACCGTTCTGCATCTCTGGCATCCTGAGAGCGACCGATCGAAGCTCCCTGCTAATCAAGAGAAACTTGATCTGCTGCTGCACAGTGAGCGGGTCCGTGCGTTGCAGGGCCTGTCCACGTTGCGCGAAGGCGCCGGGGATCGGCTCAACCAAGGCGAAATGCGCCCCTCGCCGGCCACCGCCGCAGTACGATCGCTTCAATAACGGCGAAGCGTGTTTCCGCGGCGGTACTTCGGAGAGGAGCAGCCGCCGCGCTGCGAGACCTGCGACCGCTGCCGCGCCATCCGTGCCGCGGCTGCGCGTGCCGCTTCCTCGCGGGAGAAGCGGTTCCGGAAAAGCGAGACGCGCCCATGAGCGGGCGACGAGATTCGCACACTCAGCTTCATGACGAGAAGCCTGCCCGGATCGACATTCGACTTCCAAACCGAGACCGAACCTCGATCGGGTGATCAAAGATTGATCTCTACGGTCCATTCTTGTGAGCGCCGGCGAGGACATCTGCCGAAGTCCGGATCAGAGCGATCAGCGGGGACGGATAAGCCCCGAGGGCAATCAGCAGGAACATAAGCGCTGCCATGACCGCAGAGCTGAGCTGATGAGCTGGCGGCCCCAATTGGGGCAGCGGCCCCCCGATCGTCAACGGCGTCAGGGTCGCCACAATGATGCGCAAATAGTAGTAGAGACCGATGATGCTGCCGGCCACAAGCGCGGCGACAGGGCCCGTGAGATCCGCGCCGACGCCTGCAGCGAACGCATAAAATTTTGCGATGAAACCGACCGTGAGAGGAATACCTGCCAGCGAGAGCAGCATAGCGGCAAAGACGGCAGCGAGCTGGGGCCGGGTCCAAAATAATCCCCGATAGTCTACAAGCTGATCGGCGTCGCGACCTAGTCCCGCCGGCGACAGGAGCGTCACCACGCCGAAGGCGCCAAGGGTCGTCACCACATAGGCGACAAGGTAAATGCTGACCGCCTCGATCGCGAGCGGGCCTCCGGCCAGGAAGGCGACCAGCGCGTACCCAAGGTGGGCGATCGACGAATAGGCAAGGATGCGCTTAACGTTGTCCTGAAGCAAGGCGAGCAGATTGCCGGCGATCATCGAGAGGATGGCAATGATGCTCAGCGCGCCCGTGACCGCTCCGGACTCGAACGCCCCTGCGGCCAAGAAATAGCGCAGGAGCAGCGCCAACACCGCACTTTTCGAGACAACCGCTACGAACGCTGCGACTGGCGCCGGCGCGCCTTCGTAAACGTCGGGCGCCCACATGTGAAAGGGCACGAGCGACAGCTTGAAGCCGATGGCGGCCAGGAACATTGCGATGCCGGTAAGCCAGAACAGGTCGGGGGTGCCGCCTTCCAGGGCGGGCCGGGCGGCCCGGGCGAAAGACAGCGTCCCGAGATCGGCATAGATGAGCGCGATCCCGAACAGGAGAAATGCCGAAGAGATTCCGGAGAGGATCAGATATTTGATGCTCGCTTCAACCGGCCGATCGAGGCGGCGCGGATATGCGATCAGCCCAAAGAGGGAGATGCTCAAGGTCTCCAGCCCGAGAAAGAAACCGGCGAAGTGGCTGCTCGCCACCATCGCGGTCGCGCCCAGCGTCGCCAGGAGGAGGAGCACGTAGTACTCCTCACGGGGGCTGTCATTGTGCGACTCGAGATACCCATAGGACAGCAGTGAAATCGCGAGCGCAGCAACCAGGATAAGGCCCAGATAGAACAGAGCATAAGCATCGGCCACGAACAGAGCCGTCACCTGTCGCGGCGCATAGGCTGCAGCGACCGGGATGGCCGCGAAGGCGAGTATGAGCCCGATTGCAGAGGCCCATGCACAGCGACGGTGATCACGGCCGGCCGCAATGAGAAGCATGATGACAATAGCTGCGGCCGCAAGCACGGCGAAGGGCAGCATCGCGAGGAAGTCCGCGCTGCTCACGGTTGATGCTCCGTGAGTGCAGCATGGCTTGCGTCTAACTTCTGGAGGTTCAGCAGGGCGGGCGATACGGTATCCAGGAGCGGCTGCGGCCGAACCCCGAGCCACAGAATCAGGATCATCATTACCGCCATGACCGCCATCTCGCGGAGACATAGGTCGGGCGCGCTCGAGCTTCTTCGGAGCTCGCCGTGGAATGCGCGCTGCACCAGGGTGAGGGCGTAGATTACAGCGGCGACGAGCCCTGCCGCCGCAACGATCGTCAGCGGCGGGTTTGCGTCAAAGCTTCCAAGCAGCACGAGAAACTCGCCAACGAAGTTCCCCAAGCCCGGCAATCCCAACGTGGCGATCGCGAAGAAGAGGCCGATCATCGACAGCCGCGGGAGCTGCGCCGAGAGCCCCCCCATCAACCGCAAATCCCGTGTGTGGATGCGCTCCTGCAGGAGGCCGACAATGATGAACAGTGCGCCGGTGCTTATTCCGTGCGCGATCATCTGGACGACGACGCCCTTCAGGGCGAGGGCATTCCATGCAAAAATCCCAAGCAGCACGAAGCCCATGTGGCTGATGCTCGAGTCGGCAACGAGGCGCTTCACGTCGTTTTGAGCGAACGCAAGCACCGCGCCATAAAGAACCCCTATCGCGCCGAGCAGCATCGCAATTGGCGCAAACCGCATGGCAGCGTCAGGGAAAAGCGGAACAACGAACCGTAGAAGGCCGTAGGCGCCAGTCTTGAGCAGGACTCCGGCAAGGATGACACTGCCCGCAGTTGGCGCCTGGGTGTGGGCATCAGGCAACCACGGATGAAACGGGAAGGCCGGCAGCTTCACCGCGAACGCGACAAAGAAGCCGAGCATGATGAACAGGCTCACGTCCGGACCGAGCGCCATACCCATCAGCTCGAAATAATCGAATGTGAGGCGGCCGGTCGCCTGCAGGTGGACGAGCGCGATCGCGAGAATAGCGATCAGCATCAGGAGACCGCTGCCCTGCGTGAAAATGAAGAACTTGATGGCGGCGCCGATGCGCTCCTCGTGTCCCCACACCGCGATGATGAAGTACATCGGCACCAACATCAGCTCCCAGAAGAAGAAGAACAGGAACAGGTCGAGGGCGAGGAACACGCCGACGACGCCAGCGAGCGTGAGAAGCAGGGTGAGGTGAAAGAGGCCAGTGCGTTCGGCGATCTCGGTCCACGACGCGGCGACTGCGAGAATGCCGAGCGCGAGAGTCAGCAGAATGAGAAGCAGGCTCAGGCCGTCAAGGCCGAGCCGGAATGCGATTCCGAGCTGCGGGATCCAGCTCCAGTTCGTCTCCGCCAGCCAGGGACCATCTTGGCCGTGCATCCAGACCGCGACGGTGACAGCGAGCGCAGCGGCAAGCGCGCCGAGCGCGATCCAGCGCGGCGCATCGGGATGGAGCCGTTCGCTGCGCCAGGCGAGGATGGCGCCGAGCGCCGGAATGATGATAAGCGAGGCGAGCATCATGCGAACACCGCAATCGCGATAGCGGCAAGCGAGCCGGCGACAAGCCAGCCGGCATACCAGCGCACGCGCCCGGTCTGCGTCCGGCTGAGGTAGGCGTGGCTGACGCGGCTCGAAAACGCCACGCCGTCATAGACGGCATCGACAGCATCGTCGCGGTTGAGCTGGGCAAACCACAGGAAGGGCCGAACCAGCACGCGGTCATACAGCCAATCGAAGCCCCAGCCGGCGAGCCAGAAGCGATGGAGCCGCTGGACTGCCGAGGTGTCGAGGATCGTTGCGGCGCGAACGCGGCGCAGATACACGAGGTAGGCGATGAACACCCCGGCAAGCGCGGCAAACGAGGCGATCGCCATCACGGTCGCCTGGGTCGCGGGCGCCGCCGCGACCTCGCGCTGCGTCGGCAGAACCGCTTCGAGCAGGCGCGAGAAGGCTTCGACGTGACCGAGCGCTGCAGGCGTCTCGACAAATCCCCCGCCGAGGGCAAGGACCGACAGCACGCCGAGCGGCACTGCGATGCGCCAGCCGTAGCGACTCCTCGCCGCGATCTGCATCTCGCCGAAGAAAACAACGAAAACGGCCCGGAAAATGTAGATTGCCGTCACCAAAGCGCCGATCAAGCCTGCCGCCCACAGCGCCGGGCCGCCCCGTCCCGACGTCCACGCGCCCCACAGGATCATGTCCTTGCTGTAGAAGCCCGCCGTCACCAGCGGCAGCGCCGCGAGCGACGCTGCGCCAATGAGGAAGCTTGCGAACGCCAACGGCAACCGCCGCCACAAACCGCCCATGCGGAAGATATCGTGCTCGTCGCCGATGCACATCATCACCGCGCCGGCCGCGAGGAAAAGCAGCGCCTTGAAGAAGGCGTGCGTCATGAAGTGGAAGATCGCCGCGGTCCACGCGCCGGCGCCGAGCGCGAGGAACATGTAGCCGATCTGGCTGATGGTGGAATAGGCAAGGATGCGTTTGAAATCGTGCTGGTTAAGCGCGCTGAAAGCGGCGAGCAGCAGCGTCGCCGCGCCGATCGCCGCGACAGCGAGCTGGATCGCGGGCGCGAGCTCGAAGAGCACATGGGTGCGCGCGATGAGGTAAACGCCGGCGGTTACCATGGTGGCGGCATGAATAAGTGCCGAGACCGGCGTCGGACCTGCCATGGCGTCAGGAAGCCAGGTCTGAAGCGGAATCTGCGCGGATTTGCCGAGCGCTCCGCCGAGCAGGAGGGCGGCGGCCGCCGTCGCCGTGGCGGAGCCTGCGGGCCAAGCTTGCGGCGCACGCTCCATCAGTTCCGGGATGGCGAGCGTGCCGAGCCTGGTGAACAGGAGAATGAGCCCCACGACCATGGCGGTGTCGCCAATGCGGGTGACGATAAAGGCTTTGCGCGCAGCGGCGCCGTTAGCGGGGTCGCGATACCAGAAACCGATCAGGAGGTAGCTGCACAGCCCGACTCCCTCCCAGCCGGCATAGAGGAGGAGCAGGTCGTCGGCGAGCACCAGGATCAGCATCGCCGCAACGAACAGGTTCATAGATGCGAAAAACCTGCTGTAGCCTTCATCGCCAGCCATGAACTCTGACGAATAGAGGTGGATGAGGAAACCCACGAACGTGATGACAAGCATCATCACCAGCGACAGGGGATCGAGGCGGAACGCGACCTCCGGGTTGAAGCTGCCGATCGCGATCCAACGCCACAGCACTTGCCGATAAAAGTCGCCTTCGGGCGGCGTGGTGAGGAACGATGCCGTGATGATAAGAGCGATGACTGCCGAGAGCCCGACCGAGCCAACCCCGACTGCCGCGACTGCTGATGCGGGAAGCCGTCCCGCGGTCGCGAACAGGATGACGAAACCGAGGAGCGGCAGCGCGGGGGTGAGCCACAGGAGCGCGAGCATCGGTCAGCCTTTGAGCTTGTCGGCCGCATCGGCGTCGAGAGTTTCGAGTCTGTGGTAGAGCGCAAGGATAAGGGCAAGGCCCACCGAGACCTCGGCGGCCGCGAGCGTGAGGACGAGGATGAACATGATCTGGCCGTCGGGTTGCGCCCAGCGGGCGCCGCCCGCTATGAACGCCAGACCTGCCGCATTGAGCATGATCTCGATCGACATCAGCATGAAGACGAGATTGCGCCGCGCGAGCACACCGACGAGCCCCAGGGCGAAGAGAACAACTGCGACCAGCAAGCCGTGGCTTAAAGGAATGCCCGCCATCGGTCACTTCCTCTCGTCGCCGCGCCCCAGATGGCAGGCGGCGACCAGTCCGGCGAGCAGCAGCATCGAAGCAAGCTCGACAGCCAGCAGATACGGGCCGAAGAAGGCAATGCCGACTTGTTCCGCCTCGATGACGTTTGCGCCGGCGAAATTCCCCTTACGGCTCGCCCATAGCACGTAGGCAACCTCCGCCATGAGAACGGCCATCAACGCGGCCGGGCCGATCCACATCCTTGGCTTGATCCAGCTCCGTTCCTGGATCGTTGCGGCCTGGCCCAGATTGAGCATCATCACCACGAACACGAACAGCACCATGATGGCGCCGGCATAGATGATGACCTCGAGAACCGCCGCAAAGGGGGCGCCGAGCACGTAGAAGATAGATGCCGCGGCGAGGAGAGAAACGACGAGATAGAGCAGCGCGTGCACGGCATCGGCGCGCGTAATCGCCATCACGGTCGAGAGCACCGCGATTGCAGCCGAGACGTAGAAGGCGGCCGTCACGGGAGAAGTCCCTTGACGTCGACGGGGGGCTCCTCGCCCTCCGCTTCACCCTTGTCCTTACCCGGAATGGCAAGGCCCGAGACGCGATAGAAGCTGTAGCCGGGATACTTGCCGGTGCCGCTGATGAGCAGATCCTCCTTCTCATATACGAGATTACGGCGCTCGTACTCGCTCATCTCGAAGTCCGGCGTGAGCTGGATGGCGTAGGTCGGGCAGGCCTCCTCGCAATAGCCGCAGAAGATGCAGCGCGAGAAGTTGATGCGAAAGAATTCCGGATACCAACGGCCGTCTTCCGCGGTCTTCTGGAGCGAAATGCAATCGACCGGACAGGCCACGGCGCAGAGATAGCAGGAGACGCAGCGTTCTTCCCCGTCAGGATCGCGTGAAAGAATGATGCGGCCCCGGTAGCGCGGCGCGAGATACGGCTTCTGCTCCGGATAGCGGATGGTCTCGCGGCGATGGAATAGATGGAGGAAGGTGAGCCAAAGGGTTCGAAGCGCGCTCAGCATGCAATCCTCCTCAGACCGGCGAGCGATCGGCAAGCACGACCGCGCCGGTGAGCAAGATATTGAGCAGCGCCAGCGGCAGCATCACCTTCCAGCCGCAGGCCATGAGCTGGTCGTAACGCGGCCGCGGCAGAGCCGCACGCAAGAGAATAAAAAATCCGATGAAGAATCCGGTCTTGATCAGAAACCACAGGAGCGGCGGCAGCGCCGGCCCGCGCCAGCCGCCGAGGAACAGCGTCGTGATTATTGCCGAAATCAGGACGATGCCGATGTATTCCGCAACGAAGAACATGCCGAACTTCATGCCGGAATATTCGGTATGGAAGCCGGCGCCGAGCTCATTCTCTCCCTCAGGAAGATCGAATGGCAGTCGACGAGTCTCCGCAATCCCGGCAATCACGAAGACCACAAACCCGAGAAATTGGGGAATGATGAACCATAGACGGTGCTGGGCGTCGACGATGTCGCCGAGGCTGAACGAGCCCGCGATGATGACCACGCCGATCACCGACAGGCCCATGAACACCTCGTAACTCAACATCTGCGCCGCAGCGCGCATGCCGCCAAGAAGCGAATACTTGCTGTTCGAGGCCCAGCCGGCCAACACGATGCTGTAGACGGAGAGCGAACTCATCGCGAGAAAGAACAGCAGCCCGATATTGAGGTTGGCCGCGATGCCGATCGAAGGGCTCACGGGCACGACCGCAAACGCGAGCAACACCGTGACCATCGCGACCGCGGGAGCGATGATAAAGACCGGCCGGTCTGCAAAGGGCGGAACCCAATCCTGCTTGAACAGAATCTTGATCATGTCGGCCACGGCCTGGAGCAAGCCGAAGGGGCCGGCGCGATTCGGCCCGTAGCGGTCCTGCCAGAAACCAAGCAGCCGGCGCTCGATCCACGTTAGGCCCGCCGCAAGTGCGACAAGCACGATCAGGATTCCGACGACGTTGAGGAGGCCGGAGACGATCGGGCTCATGTCCGCAGCTCCGGCGGTGCGGGCAGAATTCTCGCCCAAGCGGGAAGCGCGACGGCCGGAAGGCCGGGCAGCCCTATGCTGAGGGCCGCCACGCCGCGCGGCAGCGCCGGCCGGATCTGCGCAGATAACACGTGGCTCGCGCCGCCCAGTTCCAGCGCGACGGCATCGCCGTCGACAACGGCAAGCATCGCCGCGTCCTCGGGATTAAGCCCGAGCGAAGGACCAGTCACACGTTCGGCCACGGCGGCAGCGAGCGCTGACAGTTCCTCGCTGCCGAAGACGCGGTATTGCGGCACGACCAGCCATTCTCCATCGCGGCGGGCGAACGGCCGCGGAATCTCCTGCGCATAGTCGCTGTCCGCTCCGGGCCGTGGCTCGATCACGCGCACGCCGGGATCGCCGCCATGCAGCGCACCGCCGACTTCGTCCTGGAACTTGTTGAGCGCCTGCACCGAGTTCCATGACGGCGCCCAGAAGAAGGGATAAAGGGCGGGCGGCATCCGGCCGTAATAGCCTTCCATCGAATTCGTGTAGGGCGCATCGGGATTTTGCGGCGGTTTTGGCTCGTGCACCGTCAGGTCGGCATGAATGGCGGTACGGCCGCTGTAGCGATGGGGCGCGCTGCGGATGCGATTGCCGGCGATGCGAAAATCGGCTGCAGGCGCCGCGTCCCGGATTGCAGCAAGCGCGGGAAGCTGCTCGCCGAGCGCGGTTATCAGGTCGTCGAGCGTGTCCCAACGGGCGTTGCTCTTGCCAGCCGCCCGCGCCGCCTCGTTGAGCCAGCGCCAACTCTCCTTGACGCCGTCTTCCGCGACGATGAGCTGGAAGAAGCGCTGGGCGCGGCCCTCATTGCTGATGAACGTTCCGTCCGCTTCGACAAAAGTGCCGGCGGGAATCACGATGTCCGCATGATATGCGGTCTCGTTCAGCGTGTGATCAAGAACCACCACGTGTTCAGCGGCCCCGAGCATCGCATCGACGCTCGCGCGGTCGGCGCGCCGGTAAAGATCATTCTCAAGCACGATCAACGTGCGTGCGCGGCCATCGCGCAGGGCAGCATGGGCGGCCGATAGCGGCGCGCCGCCCATGAGCGCGAGGCCGAGGCTGTTGCATTCGGGAACCGTCAGAACGATGCGGGCATCTCGGCCAGTGCGCCGGAGCGCCTGGGCCACATTGGCGGCGGCGCGGATCACGGCTTCGCCGCCCGATCCGTAGCCAGAGACGACAAGGGGCCTCGCGGCCGCCTGCAATAACGCCGCGAAACGTTCAGCCTGCTCGCGCGCGCTCTCGGTGAGGCCCTCCACGGCCGGCGCAGCCGGATCAATCGCATGCGCGATAGCGAAGCCCAGTCGCGCGATGTCATCGGGCGCTCCCCGAAGCGTTGCCATCGCTATGTCGTCGAGTCGTGTCGCATCTGGCGTGGCGATGACGAGAGGGCTGCGGACATCGCGCCCGGCATCGCGGACCGCGGCATCCTGCCAGTGCGGAATCTTCTGTTGCTCAGCCAGCGCAAATGCTGCGCGGCGCACCGCCTGACGTAATGTCAACGCCAGTCGCGGCGCCGTGTTGGGCGCGTCCTCGCCCAGCACCAGTACGGCGTCGGAATCTTCTGCTTGACGCAGCGAGGCTGCCGGCGCCGGGCCGTCGCGAAGGATCGCAACGACCGTCTCAAGGAGGCGGCCCTCGGCGTCGGCCACGCCGGCATGAAAACGCTCCGGTCCAACCAGCGCACGCAAGGCGAAATTGGCTTCAAGGGAGGCGCGCGGCGACCCGATGCCGATGGCCCGGCCATCGCGCAGGAGCGAGGCCCATCGGCCAAGCGCGACGGTCGGTGCGACAGGCTCGGCAGCGCCGTCGTCCTGTGCGAGCAACGGCCGGCGGATTCGTTTCGGGCCGTTAACGAAGCCGTAGCCGAAGCGGCCGCGATCGCACAGAAAATAGCGGTTCACCTCGCCGTTGTAGCGATTGAGAATGCGCCGGACCTCGCCATAGCGCGCATTCGGAATGGTGTTGCAGCCAAGCCCGCAATGGACGCAAACCGAGGGCGCACCCTTGAGGTCCCACTTCCGCGTATAGACGTTCGCCAGCGTCCTATCGGTGAACACGCCAGTCGGGCAGACCTCGACGAGATTGCCGCTGAACTCGCTCTCCAGCACGCCGTCCTCGTGGCGGCCGAAATAGACGTGATTGTGCGCCGCATAGACATCGAGGTCGCGGCCGCCGGCATAATCGCGGTAGAAGCGCACGCAGCGATAGCACGCGATGCATCGATTCATCTCGTGCCCGACGAACGGGCCGAGATACTGGTTGCGATACGTGCGCTTGGTGAAGCGGTAACGGCGATAGCTGTGACCGGTCATCAGCGTCATGTCTTGAAGATGGCACTCCCCGCCTTCCTCGCAGACCGGGCAGTCGTGCGGATGGTTCGTCATCAGCCATTCGATGATGCTCTTGCGGAATGCGACCGCCTCCGCCTCGGCAATGGACAGGCGCGTGCCGTCGGCAGCCGGCGTCATACAGGACATGACGATACGGCCGGCGCGATCGTCTTCTCCCCTGAACTCTTTCACCGCGCATTGCCGGCAGGCGCCGACCGACCCGAGCGCCGGATGCCAGCAGAAATAAGGAATGTCCAGCCCATGCGAGAGGCAGGCATGAAGCAGGTTGTCCGTCGGCTGCACTTCATAGTCCCGGCCGTCGACATGGATCGTGGCCATCACGTCCTCCAGGGACAGGACTTGGTGCGGATGTGGCGCTCGAAATCGCCGCGGAAGTGCCTGAGACCGCTCTCGAGGGGCGCCATCGCGCCGGGGGCGTGGGCGCAGAAGGTCTTGCCCATCCCGAGGCACTGCGTGTGCATCTCGAGCACGGCGAGGTCGCCATCCTCGCCCTCGCCTGATTCGATGGCGGCGAGGATGCGCTCAGTCCAGGGTAGTCCGTCGCGGCAGGGCGTGCACCAGCCGCATGATTCCTGCGCGAAGAAATGCTCGAGATTGCGCAGCATGCCGATCGGGCAGGTGCGGTCGTCGAGCACGATCATCGTGCCGGTGCCGAGCCGGCTGCCGGCCTTTTCGACCGAGCCGAAGTCCATCGCGACATCAAGGTGGTCGGCCGTCAGAAAACCGGTGGAGGCGCCGCCCGGGAGAAGACCGCGCAGCGCGTAGCCGTCACACATGCCGCCTGCGTGCTGTTCGAGAATTTCACGCAACGGCGTGCCCATCGGCAGCTCCCATGCGCCTGGCCGTTTCACCCGGCCGCTTGCGCCATAAATCTTGGTGCCGCCGTCCGGGCCGAGGCTCAGGCCGCGGAACCATTCCGCGCCGCGATTGATGATGTGCGGCACGTTGCATAGCGTCTCGACATTGTTGACGACGCTTGGCCGGCCCCAAAGGCCCGCCGCCTGCGGAAAGGGGGGCTTTGCGCGCGGGATCGCCCGATTGCCTTCGAGCGCCGTCAACAGCGCGGTCTCCTCGCCGCAGATGTAACGGCCGGCGCTGGTATGGACGTGCAAGTCAAGGCTGAAGCCGGACTTGAGAATATTGCGTCCGAGATAACCGCGCGCCGCCGCCTCCGCTGCCGCACGCTCGACGCGCTCGGCCGCGAGCCTATATTCGCCCCGAATAAAGATGTAGGCGACTTCCGCCTCCACGGCATAGGCGCTGACGATCACGGCTTCGACCATCAGGTGCGGGTCGCCTTCGAGCAGCAGCCGGTCTTTGAACGTTCCCGGCTCCATCTCATCAGCATTGACGATGAGATATTTCGGCCGCGGCGCCGCCTCGCCCCGTGGCACGAAGCTCCATTTCTGACCCGTAGGGAAACCCGCGCCGCCGCGTCCGCGCAGCTTCGAGTCAATGACCTCCTGCGTCACGGCTTCGGGAGACATAGTCGCGAGCGCCTTCCGCACCGCCTGGTAGCCGCCCACGCGCTCGTAGCCCGCGATGTCGAGCGGCGGCTGGCCGCGTCGGATATTGCTGGTCAGCGGGCATTCCATCGCAAGACCGCTCCGCGACAGGCGTTTAGCAGGGCGTCGATGCGTGCGGCGTCGAGATCGCCATGAAGCGCATCGTCGATCATCATCGCCGGCGCATGGTCGCAGTGGCCGAGGCAGACGATCGGCAGCAGCGTAAAGCGGCCGTCGGCCGTGGTCTCGCCGCGGCGAATGCCGAGTCGCCGCTCGAGATGCTGCAGCAACGCGTCATGCCCCATGATCCAGCAAGAGACGCTGTCGCAGAGCAGGATCACGTGGCGACCAACGGGGCGGCGAAAGATCAGGTTGTAGAACGTGGCCACGCCGTCGAGCTCGTCCGGCGTCATATCGAGGAGAGGCGCCAATGCGCGCAGACGGCCATCCGAAATCCAGCGGTGATTGCGCTGAACGAGTTTCAGCGCCTCGATACAGGCGGCACGCTTGTTCTCGTACTGCCTGCTCAGGGTCTCGATCGCCCGCACCTCTTCGGGCGCAAGGCGAGCATCGTCGTCAGCGGTCGACATCGGCCATCACGAAATCGATGCTGCCGATGATGGCGATGAGATCCGCGACCAACGCGCCGCGACAGATGGCCGGGATCATCTGAAGATGCGGGAAGGATGGCGTGCGGATGCGCGTGCGGTACGACATGGTGTCTCCGTCGCTGATGAGGTAATAGCCGTTGATCCCCTTGGTCGCCTCGATGCTGACGCAGGCCTCGCCGGGCGGGATCGCCGGTCCCCAGCTCACGTTGAGGAAATGCGTGATCAGGGTTTCGATATCGCGCATCGTGTGCGCCTTGATCGGCGGGGTCGCGAGCGGGTGGCGAGACTTGTAAGGACCCGGCGGCATATTCTCGACGCACTGCCGGATGATGCGCAGGCTCTGCCGCATCTCCTCGATACGCACGGCGACGCGATCGTAGCAGTCGCCGTGGGTTGCCGTCGGGATGTCGAACTCGAGCTGGTCGTAACCGCCGTAGGGCCGCTTCTTGCGGTAGTCCCAGTCGAGGCCGCAGGCCCTGAGGCCGGGGCCGGTCACCCCCCATTCGAGCGCGTCGTCGATTGTGTAGTCACCGACCCCACGGGTGCGCGCCTGGAACAGGCGGTTCTTCATGACCAGCTTGTCGTATTCGCTGAGGCGCCGGGGCAGATAGTCGATGAATTCGCGGATCATGCGGTCCCAGCCTTCCGGCAGATCGTCGGCGACGCCGCCGATGCGGAACCAGCCGGGGTGCATGCGGAACCCGCAGATCGCTTCCATGATCTCGAAGACACGCTCCCGATCGGTGAACATGTAGAACACCGGCGAGAGCTGGCCCAGGTCCTGCGCCATGGTGCCATAGAAGACGAGATGGCTGGCAATCCGGAACAGTTCCGCGAGCATGATGCGGATCATCTTGGCGCGGTCCGGCGCCTCGATCCCGGCGAGCCGTTCGACGGCCATGACATAAGGAAAATTGTTCATGACGCCGCCGAGGTAATCGACGCGGTCAGTATAAGGAATGTAGGTGTGCCACGACTGGCGCTCGCCCATCTTCTCGGCGGCGCGATGGTGGAAACCGATGTCCGGCACGGCGTCGATGATCTCTTCGCCTTTGAGCTGAAGAATAACGCGAAACACGCCGTGCACGCTCGGATGGTTCGGCCCCAGATTCAGGAACAGGAAGTCCGTCGTGTTGGCGTGCCGCCGCATGCCCCATTCCTCGGGACGGAAGCGCATGGCCTCCTGTTCGGCGCGCTCTTTCTCTTCGTCGAGGGTATAGAGGCCCGTCTCCGTCGCCCGCGCCGCCTGGTCCTTGCGCAAGGGATGACCTTCCCACGTCGGCGGCAGCAGGATGCGCCGCAAATTCGGGTGACCGGCGAACGTGATGCCGAACATGTCCCAGGCCTCGCGCTCATACCAGTTGGCATTGGGCCAAATGTCGGTGATGGTCGGCACGCTCGGAGCCTCGCCCTGCAGCGGCACTTTGATGCGAATGTCTTCGTTCCGGTCGAAGGACATCAAATGGTAGACGACGGTGAAGTCGCTCCTCGGCTGTCCGTCGCGATGCGCTCTGAGGCGCTCGTCGATGGCGGTGAGGTCGAACAGCAGGCGGTAAGGCGGCTTTATCTCTGTTTTGAGGTGCTTGAGCAGGGTGCGGAAATGCTCCGCATTGCTCCACAAAGTCGGGATGCCGTCCCGTGTGGGCTGGAGCGTGAAAGCCTGGTTCCCGAAATGCCGGTCAAGTTCGCGCACGATCGGCGGCGCAAAGTCGACAGCGGCGGCCTCGGCGGCGGTATCGAGCATGGCTCCCTCATACCGTGTTCGGAGGCCTGAGATCGGTCTGACGGCGCCGCCCCTCGCGCTTCAAATCGCGAAGGCTTGGCCGCGGCGCGCGCTCGATGCCCTGTGGACCGACGAGCCAGCTCAAGGGTCTTCGGTCGGCGCCGATCGACTGCTGCAACAATACCAGCCCCTCGAGCAATGCGTCCGGTCGCGGCGGACAGCCGGGCACGTAGACGTCCACCGGCAGGAAGCTGTCGACGCCCTGGACCACGCTGTAGATGTCGTACATTCCGCCGGAATTGGCGCAGGACCCCATCGAGATGACCCAGCGCGGCTCGAGCATCTGGTCATAGAGCCACTTCACCACGGGCGCCATCTTCGCGAACACCGTGCCGGAGATGACGATGAGATCCGACTCCCGCGGACTCGCGCGAAGGACCTCTGCGCCGAAGCGCGCTATGTCGTATTTGCTGGTGAATGCCGTCGCCATCTCGACATAGCAGCAGGACAGGCCGAAGTTGAACGGCCAGACCGAGTATTTCCGGCTCCAGGCAATGACGTCTTGGAGTTTGCCGAGGATCAGGTGGCGACGGACAGCATCCGCAAAGCTGCCGCCGCCGGGCCCCGGCGCAGTCGGCGCCGCCGCAGCGCGTTGGGTCTCCGCTTTGATGAGCGACCATCGCATGGGCATTATCCGTGCCGGCGTTGTGGCGGGCGGCTGCGCTGCGGCGTCCAGTCCAGGGCTCCGACGCGCCACAAGTAGACGAGCGCCGCGAGCAGGATCGCGATGAAGACGATGATCTCGATATAGCCCGCCCAGCCGGCTTCACGGGCCACGACAGCCCAGGCGTAGATGAACGCTGCCTCAAGGTCGAAAATGACAAAGAACACTGCGACAAGATAAAACTGGGCTGGAAATCGCACGCGAGCATCGCCGACCGTGACGACCCCCGACTCGAACGGGTGTCTCGTCGCCGGTGCAGAGTGACGTTGGCCGAGCACAGACGAAAGGCCGATCATCGCGCTGACAAGCACGAGGACGGCGCCGGAATACACTACGATCAGCGCAATCTGTAATGAGTGATCCATGTCCAATCTGCTTCGGTTTTCGAAAAAAAACCGCTTTCTCCCGACGCACTGCGGCGGGCCATTGCGAGCAGCATGTAATTCCTAAACGGCTCTCGCAGAGCTGGGTTCCGCCCCCGTAGACGCTGTTATCGCCTCGCGTGATTTCCCGCGGTTCCGCGCCCGGCCCTCAATAATTGGCGTCACCTACAGACTTCGAGCCGAGACACTTACGTCAGGCGTGGTACCCTGCTCCGAGTGCTCCGAGGGCAACGCCTTGACAGCATCGCGGCTCACGTTCGTCTACCGTGAGCCCATAGAAAAAGAGATTGGCGCAACTGGCGTCGATGGAGAGGGGGCGAGCGCCGCCATCGCGCTCTGCCGAATCTCGATTGCGCGCCCGCTCGCCGAGGTCTGGCGGTGAGCGCCTGTGGCTGTCAGGGGGGCACATTTTGCTTTAGGCTCCTTAGGTCAAGAGCGCTGGGCGCCGTCAGGCACCAGGAGAAGCGCACGTAGGACAATCATGGGTTGAGCCGATGGCCGTAACAGGCACCTACGATCCATATGTCGTCATGCTCTCGTTTGCGGTTGCGTGTCTTGCGTCCTACACCGCGCTCGACCTCGGCGGCCGCATCAGAGTGTCGCGTCGGTGGGCAAGGCTTGCCTGGCTTGCCACGGCTGCAATTGCCATGGGAGGCGGGATTTGGTCGATGCATTTCATCGCCATGCTCGCCTTCTTTATGCCGATGCCCGTTAGTTTTGACGTTGGTCTGACGCTGCTTTCGCTTGGCGTCGCAATCGGGGTGACTGGGGTCGGCTTTTTTTGTGATAGGCACTCGCCGGACGACCACGGTCCACTTCGTGCTCAGCGGCATTTTCATGGGCTGCGGCATTGTCGCGATGCACTACACCGGTATGGCGGCCATGCGGTATGCCAGGAGCGGGCGCAGGAAGCTGTTCTAGAGGGCTTCGCTGTTCTCCAGAAGCCGTACGATCTGCAGACCCTGTCCGAAGCTATTCGCGAGCTTCAGTCAGGCTGACTTCGGGCCGCACGACTGCCACAGCGCTACGCCGACCAGCGCAATTTATCGTGCATTATGTTGCGGCTGATAAAAGACGGCAGGTTCAGGCGCGCGGCGTCAACGTAAGGCTCGGCGGCGACCAGCTGTAACCCGAGGCGCTGGCAGTGCGCATCGACGAGCGCAGCCTCGGCGACTCGCCGCACTGAAGGTGCAAGACGCACGCGTCTGGGTCACCAAGCTGCGCGGTGGGGGCGAGGAAGTGTGCAAGCCGATTCTCGCCGAACCGGAAAGCCCGGCTTGCTCTGCTCGACTAGCCCAACTTGCGTGCTCGGCGTCGGCTAGCTTAGGCTCAATCGCGGCGAGGACACATTGTCGACCGGCGAAGCGCAGCGGATTCAATCGGTCCGCCTAACCCGCCCTATGCGCCACGAGTTATTCGTAGAAAGCCGGCGCAAGTTTGAGCTGCTCGCGTTGCGGCTTGTCGTGGTTGATCCAAATCTCGCCGTGCTCCTTGGCCAGGATATCAGCCATGCGCGCCATCGACGCCGAGGACTTCGCCTGATCGAAATTGAAGCCGGGAACGATGCGGCCCTCCCAGTTCGACTGGAAGTGAACGGCATCGCCGGTCAGCAATCGCGCGCCGGTCTTCGGCAGCTTGACCAGCAGCGACTGGTGGCCCGGGGTGTGGCCCGGTGTCGAGATGATGATCGCGCTGCCGTCTCCAAACACATCGTAGTCGCCTTCCAGCTTGGTCACCGGATGCGCCGGATTGAAGCGCGGCTTGCCGTTGGCATCCCCCCATTCGTACTCGGCCTTCTGCACCAGAAGCATTGCCTTCGGGAACCCTTCGACGTTGCCAATGTGATCCGGATGGGTATGCGACACGGCGACATACTTGATGTCGTCGGGCTTGACGCCAAGCTCGGTAAGCTGAGCAGCCAGCGTCCTGGGACGCCGCCAGGTGAGTGCCTTCGGATCGGCGGAGTTCGGCGTGTCGGTTGGCGTCGAATCGGCGACACCGGTGTCCCACAGGAAATAGCCCTGGGCATGCTTGATGAGATAGCAGTTGTCGACGATGTCCTTCGGGACGTTAACGTTCTGCCCTGGCGTCCAGCGCGACATATCGCCGGTATGGCCCTGGCCGCATTCGAGAATGTAAAGCCGCTCAACGCCTTTGCTTTGCGCAAAGGCTGTGGATGCAAGTGCTATTGTCGCAAATGCGGCAGCGGTGGCGATTTTCATGAAGCTCACTCCCTCACAAACGAGTAGAGAAGCATAGCATCGATCGGCGCCGACGCGAGGCCCGCCAGCAACGCGAACCCTCTCTTTCCTTCCGGCCCAGGTCCAACGGCAGAACCGGGATGAGGAGCGCGGTAGGCAGCGGGGCCGGATTCGCAGACCGCTTCGCACCAGCTTCAACCGCAGAACTTCGCGCACGTGGCGCATGGTCGTCCTCTCTGCTGGCATCCGGTCCTCCTTTGCAAGCCAAAGGAGCGGACCTGAGTCGGCCAGCAGAGGCGCCCGACCCCGGGCGAGATCATCCCGGAATGGTGGGCGACATCATCTCGGAACAGTGGGCGGAATCATCTCGGAATGGCGGGCGACATCATTCCGGAATGGTGGGCGACATCGATCGGAATCCGCATCAACCACATACGTCTTTTCCGCTCCCAATAGTGTCGAGCCGCGCGTGCCGTCACGTAGTACGTGCGATCGAAAAGGCAAATTCTCTTCTGACACGCATGACGTTCCGCGATAATTGAGTCTTGACCTAGTGTTCAGAGGCAGGAAGCGAGATGGTGCAGTGGACGCCATCAGCTTCGATGGCATAGGTCGTTTGCGCGCCAAACTGGTAGCGCAGCAAGCGCTCGATCAATTCTCTTCCCTGCCCGGTGTTTTTCGGGCGGGCATCCGAAGCCGGCAACGCGACGCCGCTTTCCTTCCAATCGAGATGCAGCCAGGGCTTGCCGCTTTCTCGCGAGGTCTCCAGCCGCCAGCGAATCGTGAGATGCCCATTTGGCTGCTTGAGAGCACCATATTTTATGGCGTTGGTTGTCAGCTCGTGTATGGCCATCGCAAGGGGCTGAACCATGCGGGAGCGCAGCCGGACGCCTTTCGGCCCATCGAGCGTGACCGACCCTTGTCCTACCTGGGTGGGGTGCGCGGCGAGCTCGGTGTTGAGCAGTTCATCTAATGTGACGCGGCCTTCTTTCATTTCAGAGAGCAGCCCCTGCGCACGGCCCAGCACTCCAAGGCGGCCCTGGAAGCTGGCTCTAAAATCCTCGAATGAGTTGCTCGTTCTCAGCGTCCTGTCGGCTATCGCGCCGATAACGCTAATGAGGTTGCGCGTGCGGTGCTGGAGTTCCGCAACGGTTGCGGCGAGCTGCTCTTGGCTCTGGCGCAACGCCGTGCTCCGCTGTTCCAGCTTCCGGTTAAGCTCCCAGTAGCGCTCAATTGTAAAGCGCATCCCTGCAATGATGATCACGTTGGCGAGCGCCACCAGAATGAATATCAGCAGGTCCAGCACTTGGGCCGGATGTTCAACGTAGAAGGACACGTGGGGCGGCATCACGAAGAATATGGCTGCAACTGCGGTGAGCAGGACGCAGCAAAGGCCTGCACCGAACCCGCTGATGAGCGATGTGATCATGATCGCGGGAAAGAACGTAATGAACTGAACGCCCGAAACGTACGGATCGATGGCGACCCTCAGCGCCGTCGCGGCCGCAGCGGACACGCAAGCGAGGGCGTAAGCCCCGACTGTCCCCGGCCTCAGCGCGGGGATATCAATATAAAGCCGATATAGCCTTCGTAGCGGCATAAGCCTTTTCCCCAAGGCCGGGTTCGCACCGCCCGCTAAGACTTCTGCACGGTGCTTATTTGTTTACTTCTCAGGGTACGCAAGACGCCGCGACGGCAGGCCGCTGCTTGAGGACGCTTGCGTTGTATGGAGAGGGCGGTGGTGCCTCGTCGCACTGAAGGGGAAAGTCTCCGACGCTCTGCAGCCGTGATAAGGGGGCGGACAACCTCGCTTGTACAACAGTCATCTACCGGCACCTCGCTTGGTCTAAGGCATTGCATCTCGCACTTTGCGGGACGTTACCGACGAGATGAACCGTCGCCTGGCAAATCCTCAGAGTGCTTTCCGCTCAGCCGGAAGATGGAGGACCGCATGATTGCTTGGCTGGGCAGCGGCCTGGGCTGCAACCGCGATCCTTCCCCCAACTATGTCGGTCTGCCGACTTCCGGGCGGCTCGCGATTTCAGCCTGGTTTGCTGTGCAAAAATCCAATTCATCATCCGTTTTGCTTTGCAATCTTCGACGAACAGGCAGACTCCTCCGGCGGAGGTTCTCGGGAGGCTGGAGAGATGTTTGCAGTACCGGTGGCAATTGTTGTGCTCTGGGTTGCGAGCGTGTCTGCGCAAGTCGGCGTGGTTTGGCCAAATTACGAAGCTGAGAAGGCCAAATCTGAGCAGGCCGAGAAAGGAGCGTCAGAGGAAAAACCCGAAAAGGCTAAGTCTGAGCAGGCCGAAAAGCGCTCGGCAAAGAACAAGCCACGGAAGGCCGGCGAAAGCTCATCAGACGCCGTTTCAACAGGAAAGCGAAAGAAGCAAGACCCTTGACCGGCCGCCGCCGCCCGCCACAAAGAGAGCCAAGCAATCAAGGCCGCGAGCGATTATGGCGTGGCTGCTCTACGCGTCCTGACCCATTCGAAATTCAGAAGAGCCACATTTCATTGCTCAGGTTCATCCAAATATGTGCCCCTCTCGCCGCTTGGGCGGGTGTTTCGGCAGAGCGGGGGACGCAATAAAGCGCCCGGTGGTCTGCCGTCCGTCCAGTGCAATTCGCATCTCGGCCGCATTATCGCAGCTATTTCATATAATGCTTGATTAGCGACTCTGCCGCACGCAAACATGATCTCAATATCAGTTTATTTGTGCACAAAGCCGATCCGTAAATCCGTTTTTCTTTGCAATCCACAACGAACGAGCAGAATGCTCCCGCGAAGACTCTCGGGGAGGTTCTGGCGATGACCATGTGGTTTGCGGCTCCGTTGGCAGTGATTTTCGCCCTGGCGACCTTGACTGTGCCGCCAAACATCAAAGCTGAAAAAGAAAAGACAGAGCAGACTGGAAAGGGACCGTCAAAGGAAAAATCCGAGAAGGCCGAGGAGAGTCCGTCAGCGGGGCCAAAGGGTAAGCGGCATCAGCGGACGGAACGCAAGGAATGACGAACATTGCGGACCATTCATTGAGTGACCGGAACATTTCGTTTGCCGAAGCTCATCCGGATGATCCATTGTCATTCGCCGCTTTTCACGGTGCGCATGATCGTCAAAGGGGCGAGGAAATGCACGACAAGCCGCCTGGCTTTTTCGAGGGAACGGAGATGCCGACTGCCGGTTGGTGGGAGGCATTGTGGCAAGATCCTGCGGGTATCGTTGCCAAGGTAGGGATCAAGCCCGGCATGGAGGTGATCGACCTGTGCTCGGGCGATGGCTGGTTCACGCTGCAAATCGCCAGGCTCGCGCGTCATGTCATCGCAATCGACATCGACCCTGCGTTGTTGGAGGTAGCGCGGCATCGCCTGGCTGAGAGCGGCGCCCGCAATTGCGATTTCATTGCCGGCGACGCTTACGACATCGCGCGGCTTTGGCCGCAGCCGGTCGATTTCGTTTTCCTGGCGAACGCCTTCCACGGCGTTCCGGATCAGCCGCGGCTCGCTCGATCGGTCAGAGACGCCCTGAAACCGTCAGGGCGCTTCGCGATCATCAATTGGCATCCGCTGCCCCGTGAAACAACAACCGTGTTGGGCGAACCGCGCGGTCCCCGCACGGAGTTACGCATGTCCCCGGACCAGGCGATCAAGGCCGCACGGTCGGGCGACCTCAAATTCGCCGAGTTGATTGACGTGCCGCCCTACCACTATGGGGTGGTGTTTGAGCGCATCTAGACCGGATTTCGATCGAACGGGGCAAAGGCGTGCTCCTGAGCCTGCCGAAGGATACGCGCCCTGCCCACACCCGGGGCTTTGGGGGGCACGCTTCGCTTTGCCCACCCGATGCTTGCTCAACGCTGTCGGAAAATGCTCACGAAATAAGCCATCCTGTCATTGATCCTGCCGGGGGCGGGTCGGAAACTTGGCCACCAGGTCGATCTCCTGTCCGTCACGCCTGATGCTCAACGGCAGCCAGGTGCCGGGGGCCTGCCGGGCGATCACTTCGACAAGTTCGTCAGGATTCCGGATCGTTAGGCCGGCGGCTCGTATCACCTGATCTCCGACTTTCAGGCCGGCAACTTCAGCGACGCTCTTATCGATTACCCGGTTGATGCGGGGCGCACCATCGCCTTCTGCGAGGGCGACGCCGAGCCGTGGACGCTCGGCGGGCGGCGTTTCGTCTGCGTGCGGCAACGTAAACACGGCGTCGGCAAACGAGGTGCCAACCAGCATGCAGGCCGCGTCAGTCGGCACCGGGATGAGCGACGTCACTTCGGCGATCCCGAGATCTTTCAACTGATGGGAAACGCCGTAGCCCCCCTCGACGTGTCCGCTCCCCAGGATTCCGACCGCGGTTGCATTGGAGAATCTGCGCTTGGCGCCGGCGAGCGCCTCCGCCATGGCGCGGTCCCAGGTGAGCTGAGCTTCGACGAAACGCTGGAACTCGGGCTGCTTAACGGCTTCGTCTACCGCGGCCTCATCAGGCTCCGGAGGGCTCGGCCCCTGAGAGACGGAAATGGGATCAGCGCCTGGCGGCAATGCCTTCTTGATGAGGTAGACGCGGGCAAGCTCGCGCTGATAGGCGGGACTGGCTGGAGCAGGAGTGGAGAGGCCTTCGCGCTCTGACGCCGGGACGTTCTCCCATCCCTGTTGGCCGACGCGCGAGACAAGCTTCTGCTCGACGTTGAGCGCAACCATCGGGATGCGGTTGAGCCGAGCAAATTGAAACAGCGGCATGTAGAGAGCTGCGTCGTAGCCCCAGACCTGCCGCCACTCGGACGCCTTCAGGAATGCGTCTTCAGTCAGCTTGCCCTCGACCCAATCATCCAACACGGCTTGCAGGCGGCGCGGAAATGCTTCGAAGCCAATGACGATATTTCCCCCGCGCCCATGCAATGCGGCCAGAGTGTGCAGCTGCCAGCGATGGTGGTCTGCATCGGTATGCGATTCCCCGAGCAGCACAACGGAATTCCTCGCGACAAGATCGCGAAACAGTTCCCCTCTGTCGATGGGTTGCCCAGTTTTCAGGTCGATCCAGACGCCGCGGGTCGCGCATGCGGATGCCGTTTGAGCAGGCGCAACGTTCGCACTCGTCTGCGCGCCAGCCTGACCAATGATGGCCGCAACCAACGTCGAGGACAAAACAAGAGCCCATGGCCGAGACGTTCGCCTGGCAGGGCGCGCCCAATGGTCGGGGACTCCTCGCTGTGAACCAATCTTGTTTGTCATGCTTCGCCTGCTCCCCGGCCATGAACGATGTGGCAGCGACCAAATTTTTCTTCCATGATTTTTAAAGCATGCGTCATCTGGCCGCCGGAAGCAACCTTCGTGGCGCTGGTTTCAAGCACATGCTCTTTGGACTCGACCGTGACGCAGTGACGGATATCATGGAGACGGCGCCTCCGGGCAGCGTGATCCGGGCGCTCCTACATCGCCGCGCGGCAGGCCCAGTCCCAACGAATGGGAGTGTCTCCGTGAGCGCTGCGACCTTGGGGGCGCACATTGATTCGCGCAGCCCTCAAGGTGTAAAAAGCTTATTCGTGTTCAAGGTTGAGCCCCGTGAACTGATATGGTCAGCTATATTCCGGTTCTCACCACGCTCTTTTCGGTTTTTTTTCTAAGCCGCATCGTACCGCACTATCTCTCCAAGAGATCGCAGTACTTGCTGTGGTGGACCCTGGGCGTGCTCACATTCGGCATGGGCACGCTCACGGAAAGCATCAATGCCATCTTTGGCTGGAGCGAGTGGAACACGAAGGTCTGGTACATCGTCGGGGCCTTGCTTGGCGGATACCCGCTGGCCCAGGGAACCATTTACCTCCTCATGAAGAAACGCTTCGCCGATATTTCGGCCATGGCGTGCTCGGCGTTCATCCTTGTTGCCGCCGTTTGCGTCGCGTCCTCGCCCGTTGAAGTTCCGCAAGAGTTCGACTATCGCCTCACGGGGCGCGTATTTGCATGGCAATGGGTCAGGGGCTTCTCTCCCTTGCTCAACCTCTACGCCTTCGTTTTTCTTTTTGGGGGCGCCGTTTACTCGGCCATCCAATACTTCGCGAAGGAGAGAGGGAGAACTCGCTTCCTCGGCAACATCCTCATCGCCATTGGCGCGCTTCTTCCCGGCATTGGCGGAAGCTTCACCCGCTTCGGCTATGTAGAGGTGTTGTATATCACCGAGTTCATCGGACTTACCTTCATCTACCTCGGCTACAACATGATGCGCAAGGATCAGTCCGCGTCCCTGCACGCAAACCAGCAGGGCTGGGACCCGTCACTGCCAGCGGACCGCCGCGCGACCATGTAAGGCGCGGCCTTGATCGGTTGGATGTTTTTTTTGCGGCTGCCGCCGCCCGCCAGAGTGCATCTGAGCGATCAAGGCCGTTTCCGACAGAGCCGCAGACTTCTTTTTTGCCCGCTCAGGATTCAACAGAGGCGCTTCTTATCCGTGGCCGTCTCATCCGTGGCTGTCGGCTTCGTGGCGGCGCTCGCTGTGATCGTGCCGATGGTGATCGTCGCCATGATGACCATGCGTATGACCGTGTGAATGCCCGTGGTCGTGCCCATGCCCATGGTCACGGTGATGCAACCGCTCCCTGGGACGTAGCCCGCGCGGGTCTTCGCTGAAGACGAGCGACTTGATCGTGACCGGCACGGTGTTTGACGGCATGCGGATGCGGCCGAGGTCAATGTAGTCGAAATCCATCAGCACAACGCCGTCAATGACCAGAATCTCGCTCGTAACGTCGAGTTCCTCGCGCAGGATCGCGCCCAAAGTCTGGGCCACGTCGCCATCGAGCATGATGTAGATCGGCTGACGCCTCGCAATGCGATCGGCGAGGCCGCGGCGGATGCCCTCGGCGAAGCCGGCGAGGCGCTCATAAGACGGCGGGCCGCGCCAACGCAGCGCCAGCGCGATTTCGCGCTCGGCGTCAACGTCGAACGCGACGAGGTGGCGGCGGATTGCCGCCGCTACTGCATCGGGATCGACCACATCGGCAGGCGCATAATCCGGCTGCAGCACCTGGAGATTGCGCCGCGGCAAGAGGGCGCCGGGCGCCGAGATGTAGCTGGTGTTGCCCGACAACTGAACAGAGTATTCCGACGCGCCGAGCGCGGTCGCCCGGATGCATTCGCCGGCCGGCAGCAACGGCCAGGGCAGCGCGCCAGCGTCGACGCGCCGGCGGATGGAACGGCCGAGCCTTCGCCCGAGGTCGCCAAAATCGCGATCCTCACGGCCGTAGACATATTCCCCGACGCCGCCGGAGAACATGATGCCGTCGATTCGGCCGAAGTCCACGATCGGATCGGTGAGGTAGAGATGGGCGATATCGTGCGGCAGCGGCCGGGCGGTGAGCGCGGCGACGAGCGTATCTGCCATCCCCTCCGCGACTTGATCGAGATCGGGCGCTTGCGCCACGTCGCCGCGCGTCCATGCAAACCCGGCGCGCCGGGCATGGTATTTCCCGGCCGGATCAAGGCGGATGATAACGCCGTCGCGGTCGACCACCTGAAGCCGCCCGCCAATATGAACCGCGGCTGTCGCCGCCACCTTGCCGTGCTCCACCACGGCGAGCTTGGTGGTGCCGCCGCCGATGTCGATGTTAAGGATGCGCTTGCGCTCGGCGCTCGATATGGAGGCGGCGCCTGAGCCATAGGCCGCGAGCATCGATTCCATGTGGTGCCCCGCCGTGGCGCAGACGAAATCGCCGCCCTTCTCCGCCACGATGCCGGCGATCGCCTTGGCGTTCTCGCGCCGCAGGGCTTCGCCGGTAAGAATGACGGCGCCGGTGTCGATCCCGGCCGGGTCGATGCCGGCATCATTGTACGCACCGTCAATGATGGCGCCGAGCTTGGCCTCGTCGATGTGCTCCTCGCTGCGATAAGGCGTGAGGGCGACGGCCGACTGGAACAAGGTCTCGCGCGACACCACGAAGTAGCGGCTGGACAGATCCTCGCCGAGGCGGCGCAGATTGACCCGCGAAAAAATCACCTGAGTACCAGACGAGCCAATATCGATGCCGACTGTCATCAGGGAGACGTGGTCGGCAATCCAGATCGGATTTTCTTCTAACGGGCCGTCGTCGGGGAAATCGTGGTCGTGGTCCGCATAACCATCATGGGTATGCTCCAGGTCAAGGCCGTAAAGATGATCGGTGAGCGTATGGCTGCTTTTCGTTCTGGGCTCGTCGGGGTCCGCCATCAGGAAAACTCCAAATTCAGCGCTTGCCATAGCACGCGCTATGCACTTATTCATTAAACATCATACTGACGGGAGGCTTCCATGCATCGTACCGCCCTGCGCATCGTCGCTGCTTCGCTTGGCTTTGTCCCCACCATCGCGTTTGCCCACCCCGGCCATGACGGCGCAAGCCTCGTCAGCGGCTTCCTGCATCCGCTCGGCGGCGTCGACCATATCATAGCGATGGTGGCGGTCGGCCTCCTGGCCGCCCGGCTGGGAGGCCGGGCGCTGTGGCTCGTCCCGGCGAGCTTTGTCGCGACCATGGCGGCCGCGGGCCTCGCCGGCATGGCTGGCGTGGGTCTGCCTTATGTGGAGACCGGCATCGCGCTGTCGGTCGTGGTGCTTGGCCTGATCGCCGTTCTTGGCGTGGCGATGCCGGTTGCGGTGGCCATGGGGCTGGTGGCGTTCTTTGCGGTCTTCCACGGCTATGCGCACGGCATTGAGATGCCTGAGACGGCGTCAGGTCTCGCCTATGGGGCGGGCTTCGTCGCAGCGACCGCGCTGCTGCATGGCATCGGCATTGGGCTCGGCCTGGCGATCGGCCGGTTCGGCCACAGCGCTGTCCGCCGGGCCGCGTAACGCGGCGGTGCGGTCATGTTGCCGGACGGAGCCGCCGGGTCCGGCCTCCGGCCGGCCCGATCGTAAGCTCCGCGTAATCCGGGGCAGCCCGCTGCTTCGCGCGAGGCCGGCCCCGCATCACGCTGCGCTCCATGCGCCCTGCAAGCCCTACGCCACCGATCGCGCCGGCAGCGGCGGCAGGTCCGCAAGTTCCGCCTCGTAAGCCGCTTCCATCTTCGGCGTCAGGCCATTCCTGGCGAGCGCCTCCGCGAACGTCCGGCGGATTTCCGGCGCCTCATCCGCGTAATCGATCTGATCGCCGCCGATGCGGCGGCTGATCCACGCCTTCGGCACGCCCTGGGCGTTGCGGATCGACACGCCTTCGTGCTTGAAGGCGAGATAGCGCGCCGGGGTGGTGCCGGTGTTGAAATGCTGGTGCAGCCACATGTTGGGCGGCACGATCATCGAGCCGACTTGCCACTCGTAGCGGCGCGGCGCATCGCCCTCCGGCCACATCAGCGAATAGCCCTCGCCCGACAGGATAATCACGTGGGCGCCCGGCCCGTGGCAGTGCGCCTTCTTGTAGGTGCCGACCGGGAACTGGGAGATGTGGCTGTTCATGGAGCCCTTGGCCATATTGAAGCGAATATGGCCGCCGCCGGCGCCGCGCTCCTTGGCCGAGATCAGCGGCAGGTTGACGGCGTCGGCCACGAAATTGGTTTGCAGCAGCAGGCCCTTCTGCTCGCCTTTGGCGCTGAAATAATCGGGTTCGCCGTTGAAGCGGCCGCGGAAGTCGTGCTTGGTGCCGAATATGAAGTCGATATCCTCGTAGAGATTAATCACCGGCGGCGCGTTGGTCACTGCCACGTAGCGGGCAGGCTCGCGGCCGGAGCCGTTGAAGTGCTGGTGGTAGGTGTTGAGCGGAATAGCGAACAGCGCGCCGGCCTTCCACTCGAACGTGATGCGGCTGCCGGCATCGTTCCAGACCGAGGTCGATCCGCGGCCGTCAAGCACCAGGATCATTTCCTCGAAGAGCTGCCGCTGCGGCGCGAGCTTCTGCCCCGGCGCGATCTCGCACACATAGCAGTCATTCGAGGTTCGCGATGCTTCGTGATTGATGAAAACGCCCTTGCCGCCCCGCCGCGCCCACGGCTTCAGCTCGACGGTGTGAAGGCTCGGGACATAGTGCGCGCCGATGATGTCGAGACCCTCGGCGCGCACCCAGCGCGTATAGGGCGTGTCCTTCTCGGTCGCGAATTTCTTCGCCAGCTCTTCTGAAACGATGGCGGTCTCTGCCATGCGGATCTCCAGACGTTGATGACGGCCTCTCCGGCGTCGGTAGGGTGGGCAAAGGCGCCCTTTCGACAAGCTCGGGAGCGCCGTGCCTACCCGCCCGCGACGGCCCAAGGGCAAGTGGGCACGCTTTCGCTTTGCCCACCCGAAACACTCATGGTTTCGCAGGGTGGGTTGAGCGACGCGAAACCCACCCTCGCCCTTGCTGCCGTCCTCCCTCGGATGCGCGAGGACGGGGGAAATGGGTTTTCGCTTGGCTCAGCCCATCCTACACCACTCTCCATGAGAAAGTCGCCAAGTGCGCGTGGTATGATGCGCATCAAATTGTTATCGAGCCTCCACCGATATCCTCTCCCGCCTTACCTCCCGGGCCGCAGGGCAGCGAAACGTGGGCGGAGCCCGATAAGGAGGGGGCTGGGATCAAGGATATTCTCATGGCTTCAACCCGCCGCGCTACGACGCCAGACAAAATCTCGGCGCCACACGGCTTTGTCTGGGGCGTCTCCACCTCGAGCTATCAAATCGAGGGGGCTGCCAGGGAAGACGGCAGAGGACCCAGCATCTGGGACACCTATTGCGCTCAGACCGGTCGCATCGCCAACGGCGACACCGGCGATATCGCCTGCGATCATTATCATCGCTATGCGGAAGACATCGGCCTGATGCGCGAGCTTGGCGTCAACGCCTACCGATTTTCCGTGGCGTGGCCGCGGGTGCTGCCGCAGGGGCGCGGCGCCGTGAACGAGAGCGGGCTTGCGTTTTACGACCGCCTCATCGACGCGCTGATCGCCGCTGGAATCGAGCCTTGGCTGTGCCTGTATCACTGGGATCTGCCGCAGGCGCTCGACGACCTCGGCGGCTGGACGAATCGGGATTGTGCGGGGTGGTTTGCCGACTATACCGCGCTGATCGCGCGGCGTTTCGGCGACCGGGTCAAACGTTTTGCAACCTTCAACGAGCCATCGGTGTTTTCGCTGTTGGGCTACGGCATCGGCGGGCAGGCGCCCGGAGTTACCGATCGCTCCCTGCTGTTGCGGACGATCCATCACGTGAACCTCGCCCACGGAGCGGCCATCGACGTGCTGCGGGCAGGCGTGCCGGAAGCCTCGCTCGGGATCATTCACAATCACCAGCCGTGTCTTCCGGCGAGCGACGCACCGCAAGACGCTGCGGCAGCACGGAAATTTGATGCCTATTGGAATGGCGCCTTTCCGGATCCCCAGTTGCTGGCCCACTATCCGCCATTGCTCGCCGATTTCATCGCGCCATATGAGCAAGGAGGCGACCTTGCGCGCATCTGCCGCCCGATCGACTGGTTCGGGCTCAATCACTACTCGCCGCTCTATGTGCAGGCATTTGATGGCAACCCGCTCGGCGCCGGATTCGGCCCGGTTCCGCCGGAAGTGCCGCGCACCTCGATAGGCTGGCCGGTGCAACCCGACGCCTTCCGCGATACGCTTTTGGCAATCCATGAGCGCTATCGGCTGCCGATCTACGTGTTGGAGAACGGCACGGCGAACGTGGACGAGGTTGGCGAGAACGGCAAGGTGATCGATCAGCCGCGCGTCGACTTCCTGAAGGCCTACACGACGGCAATGTTCGACGCGATGAGGGCAGGCGCTGACGTGCGCGGCTATTTCGTCTGGTCTCTGCTCGACAATTTCGAATGGGGCTCCGGATACAGCCAGCGGTTCGGAATCACCTATGTGGATTATCCGACGCAGCGGCGTATCCCGAAAGCGTCGTTCCATTGGTACGCGCAGCTTATCAAAGCGACGGCGCTGTCTGCCTATTCCGGGGGAGGGTGAAATTGACACAGGGGAGAGCGGATTTCGATATGGTTCGGTCAAGAATGCTGCCGCGGCGCTCTTTCCTCTCCCCGGAGGGGAGAGGTAAAGGGGCAGTCGCTCAACGAATCGGAAAATGCGCTAGACGTGGCCTCTGAACAGACCTTGCTGGGCGACATTGGCGGAACGACGGCACGTTTTGCCGTGCTGACCGGAGACACCCTCGGGCCGATCGATCATCTGCCGGTGTCTCACTACCGATCCATGATCGATGCGGTCGAGGGCTATCTCGGCAGCGGCGCGGATCGCAGCCGTATCGGCGCTGCGGTTCTCGGCGTTGCCGGTCCGGTTGAGGGCGGGCGCTGTGTCCTTGTCAACAGCCAATGGGTGATCGATGCCGCCGAGCTGCGCGCCGCGGCCGGATTCAAATCAATCAGCGTTATTAACGACTTCGAGGCGATCGCCTACGCCCTTCCCCATTTGAGCGGGCGCGACGTCAAACCGGTCGCTCCAGGCAGGCCGCTGCCGGGAGAGTCGATGGCTGTGCTCGGACCCGGCACGGGGTTGGGCATGGCCGGAGTTGTCCGCCGCGAGGGCCGGACGACGGTCATTCCCACCGAGGGCGGACATACTACATTGCCGGGCACAACAGCGCGTGAAGACGCCGTGATTGCCTGGCTGCGGGAGAAATTCGGCCACGTCTCGGCCGAACGCGCGCTGTCGGGGCCAGGGCTCGAAAACCTTCATGCGGCCATCGCGGCCATTGACGGTATTGTGGTTTCGAGTCGCACCGCAGCGGAGATTACCCGGCAGGCTCTCGATCGCAGTTGCCCGGTCAGCGTTGCGGCGGTCGATATGTTCTGTGGCATGCTGGGCACCGTTGCGGGCGATCTTGCGCTGATGTTTCGCGCCCGCGGCGGCGTCTATATTGCGGGCGGGATTGCGCCGCGCATCGTTGATCTTCTGGCGCGGTCGGAATTCCATGCTCGCTTCGTTGCAAAGGGGCGCTTCCAGCAATACCTCGAGGGCGTGCCGATCGCCGTCATCGTCAATCCCGACGCGGCGTTCCTAGGACTCAAATCGTTGGCCCGGGAGCAATCCCGATATGAGTGAGTCTCCGCCATCAAGCCCGCACGTATCGCGGGCACCCACGTCTTTCTTGCGGCGGCACTGCAAACGTGGATGGCCGGGACAAGCCCCGGGACAAGCCCGGCCATAACTCCGCAAAAGCGGCGGCTTGTTGCGAACCCTATTCTCCGCCTCCCGCCATGTCTGCAACCTTATCGATGAGCTTCCGGGCACGCTCGATGAGGCCCTCGTGCTCGCCGCGAATGCGCTGGTTCCCGAAGGCGGCGCCGTTGAGGAGAGCGATCATGTCACTCGCCAATTCGTTGCGCTCGTCAGTGATCCTGCCAATCGCGGCAAGAAATCTGGCATAAGTCTTGTCGTCGCTCGTGATCGCTCGGTTGGCGGCCACCAGGCTGTTAACGCCGACCGACCCCTTCGTGGCGAAAATCTGCTTAAAGGCCTGCGCCAGTTCGACGTACTCCTCGCGGCTGTCTTCAAGGGAATCGGGCAGCGCCCCCGATTTGAGATTCTCGACCAGCACGCGGCCGTCGTGGACGTAGTCGTCCTTCAGGCCAAGAAGCGCGAGAATCGTCGGGCGAAGATCAGTGTGATCAGAGAAGACGTCATCGTTTCTCCCCTGGTTCCGTACGCCGGGACCAACCATCCCGAACCAGGTGCGAGTGATCTGCTTTTGGAAGTCGCCGTGGTTCCACGCAAATCCCGATCCCTCGGAGACGCACGCGGGGGGCTGCGAGCAGTCCTTGCCTTTGCCGGTCGAGGCGCTCGAGGTCTCATCGAAGTAGTTGTCGTTTCCGAACATCGTGAAGGTTGGTACGCGATCAGGGACCGACGGGACCATGTGCAGGAGCTTCATTTCCGCCCGGTCGGCGAGCAGGACCGACAGACGGTCGGTGTTGCCGGTGATCGGATTGACAACTGCAAGAGCGTTGACGTCGTGCTCCATTGTCCGCGTCACCGGGTCAGTCGGCGCCGGATTTCCGTTGACATAGAAGTTCGGCGCATCATCGGAATGAATGGAGAACGGGGTCGTATTCCGCCGCTGGGTCAGGAGCAGCCGATCCATGAACGTGTCGATCTCGCCTTTCTTTGCGTAGGTGCATGGCGCGTTGACGCCGTCGCAGTTCGACGGGCTCGGCGGGCCGCCTACGAAATGGTCGTTTTCGTCGGCCGTCACGATGAAAAGCGTATTGTCCTTGGTGATGCCGTCCGCCGCCAGCCGTGCGAAGAATTTCTGGAACGCCGCATCGTAGGAGGCGAGCTGCGCCACGTATCCGGCCTCGCCGGGACCATAGGTGCCCTCGTTGGGGCCGTGGTTGTCGTGCGCATCGGCAATATAGAAATAGACGACCGGAACGCCCGCCTCCAGCATCGTCGCCACGTAGCCAAGCGCTTGCGACGCCGTCGGATCGAAACCGGGAAAGCCGGGATGGCCGAAGTTCGCGATGACATTTCCGTCGAGATCCTTGATCGGACCGCCGGGCGATATCACCGGCTGAACATGGAAATTGCCGTAGAGCGCGTTGAAGCCGGCGTAGCCGCCCGGTTCATCGGGGAGGAGGTCCGGCCGGCTGTGGCTGTTGCTGCAAAGCGGGCTGCCCTTTGCGCAATGGACGGCAATACCCTCAAAATCCGCAACCGCCTCGTCGAAACGGTTCGGATCGTTCGCAATGATCCCTTCAGGCGAGTTCGGCCCGAACACAGTGTTCACGTCGGCCGGAATGCTTTCGAATTCGATGTTGGCAGTCGAGAATGCGCCGACGTCGCAGCCGGCGCGGGTAAACGGCACCCACGGCGCTGGCGCGATTTTGCCGTGTTCATTTGTCATCTGTGGGTGACCGTCCGCGGCCGTCGCAGTCCAATAGAGGAACGAGCTCTGGAAGCCGACCGATCCATCGGGTCGGAAATAGCCATAGCTGTTGGCGACTGCCCAACCGAACCGCTCGCCATAGAGGCCGGTCAGGGACGTCACGATGTCCTGCGCAGTGTGCGAAATAAGCGGCGTGAAATGATTGCCGCTGACCGTGCCGTTGTCGAGCAGGAAGTTAAGAAGATGCGGCATCTGCTCAAGATCCGACGGCACATTGGGATTGTCGCGCCGCAGATGGACGTTGTCGAACTGGAGATAAACGACCCGCTTGATCTTGTTGCCTGCCGAGTGGAGATGGCAGGAAGCCTGCAGCGGCGCAGCCGCTTGTCCTTTTCCGCACGCGATCGCAAGAGAGACGCCCCCGAACAGGACCAGCGCCAGCAACTTGCGAGAGTAGCGTAAACGAGTCATCGCGTTCTCCCGTCTTTTCAAAGCTGTTGGAAAAAAGAATGACGTAGTGCCCCCTACAGGAGTATTCGAACCGCCTGATGTTGCGGTCGGATGACACCTTCGTGACGACCGCGCGACTGGCCGCAAAACCATTGTCGGGTCGGCGCGCCCGATGCCGGAACACGGGGACCGCAAGCGTCGCCGCCATTGGGGTTGACTTGAGTTTCGCTCGCGCTCTGGCGACGCCCGGTGACGCGCCCTCGCCTTGGGATGCCGGCCTGATGCGAGGGCCGACAGGGGCGACGGGAGCAAAGCCGAACGCCAGCGGCTTCAAATCGAAGTCAAATTGGGGATTTTATGTCCTGCTTTCATTGGGGAGGCGTCATGGGAAATGGAGGGGCAGGGACGGCGATCCCGAATGAACCCGCAATCAAAATCATCTCTGAGAAGGCGAAAGCTTGCGCCCGTCTTGGCAGCGGGATCAGTTGCGCTGAATGCGCTGGCTCCGATCGCGCCAGCGAAAAGTCAAGCGTCGAATGAGACCATCCGCGTCGAAGATAGCTACCGCGAGTGCCTCTATTCGAAAGCCAAGAACGCCGGGTATGCAAAGGGCGCGAGGGACTCCGACTTCGCGCTGATAGGAGAATGCCGAAATCAGTGGGTCGCCTACATGGACGTTTGCATTAGGCTTGGCTTTGACAACGGAACCTGCGTCTTGAAGAGCCGTCTGCTCATCCACGCAATCCTCGAAGTGGTCGGCAAATAAAGCGTGGTCCGGTCAGATGGAGCCCTCGCAGGCCGGGCGACGCGAAGCATGCGCGCCAAAGCCGCGGAATGGCAGGCGCGGCCGTTCGTCGTCAGCTCCCTACCGCCCCGCCACGTTCCGGTAGACTGTGCCGCCCTTCATCACGAACACCACCTTCCGCAGCGCCGTGATGTCGCTTAAGGGATCGCCGTCGACCGCGATCAGGTCGGCTTCCATGCCGGGCGCGAGCGCGCCGATCATGCCGGCAAGCCCGAGCGCCTCGGCATTGAGCGAGGTCGCCGCCACGATGGCGTCCATGGCGCCTTGGCCGTCCACCGCGACGCGATGGATGATCTCCTCGGCGTTGCGCCCATGGGCGCCGGCCACCGCATCCGTTCCCATTGTGATCTTTAAGTCCTTGTGGCGGAGCGCCATTTTGAACATGGCGTCGTTGAGCGGAATGCCATCCTCCATGAACTTGAAGCCGGCTTCGTTGTAGTTGCCGATGCCCAGATAGCGGGCTTTGTTCTCGAGGTAGTTCTGCAGGAGAAGGCCGGTCTGCGGCTCGAAATAGGTGCCGTGCGCCGCCATCAGCTCGGCTTCGGCATCGGTGATCTGCGACCCGTGGGTGACGGTGGTGCAGCCAGCGAGCGTCGCGGCGCGCACGGCGGAGGCCGCATGCGCATGCACCCACACCCGCTTGCCAAGCGCCTTCGCTTCCGAACAGGCGGCATTGATCTGGTCATCGCTGAGCGTCTGCCCGCCGCCCTCCCGGATGCTCTTCGAGGCAAAAATCTTGATGACGTCGGCGCCGTCGGCCGCCGCCTTGCGGACGTGCGCCCGGACCTGGTCGAGCGTCAGCCTGGTGTCGGTGAGCGGCGAGACCGCAGTCCGCAGGCGCGGGCCGGGAAGCCGCCCGCTGGCAATGGCGTCCCGCAACGGCACATCGCTCGGCGCCCCGATGCTTTGCACAGTGGTGAAGCCGGCCATCAGCATGGCGTAGGCGTTGGCGGCGCCATACAGCGCGGCTTCGGCTGGAGTCTCGCCCGGCGTCGAGGCGCGGCCGTCGTTGCCGAAATGGGCGCCGATATGAACGTGTCCATCGATCATGCCGGGGAGGACAGTGAAGCGCGGAAAATCGTACGTTGCGGTCTCCGCGGCGCCGGTGCCGACCTTGACGATCCGCGAACCTTCGACCGCGACAACGGCGTTGCGCAGCACGCCGCCTTTGCCGTCGAGGACGGCCCCGGCCCGGATCGTGATGGGCTGCTGCGCGGCAGCCGGCGCTGCGACGCCGAAGAGCCCCGCAAGGGCGGCGACAGCCGGTAGCGTGCGGATCAGGCGGGCGCGCATCGGACCTCCTAACTTAATGGACTGCGGTCAATTATGGTCGGTCGTAGGGTGACTGAAAGCGCGAAACGCCCGCCCGCGCTCGGCCTTTCGAGCGTGGGTGGCGCACGCTTCGCTTTGCTCGCCCTACGAAGACAGAACCCCGGCCTGGCGGGGTGGGTTGAGCGCCACGAAACCTACCTTGGCCTCAGATTCATAGCCTCGCAGGGCGATCACGCCTCACTGGTTCTCGTCGCGCGCATTGGCGCGAAGGACCTCTTTCCCGCCCGGAAGCACCGCCTGGATGAATTGTCCGCCGCGCGCGCCGTCCTTCAGCGGATGAAAGGTCACCGAGATCGTATCGCCTGCTTTCACGGAATCGGCGTGCATTCCCATCGTGACCAGCCGGCCCGGCGAACTCATTTCAATCGCCCACAGCATTGGCTTGCCGGTCTTCTCGTCATTGACCATGACGCGAAGCCAGGAGTGCGGATTGACCCATTCGAATTCCTTCACCGTGCCCTGCAAGGTGACGGTCTTCTCCGCATCGAACATGGCGAAGGAATGATGCGCCGCGGCGGGCGCCACGAACGCCGCTACGGCGACGGCAGTCAGGCTGAGGACTTTCAGATTCATGGACGTCTCCCGAATAAGTTGGCCAGTGAATTTTATATTTTGCCAACATTATAATACGATGCAAAAATCGTACAAGAGAACGGCAATCGGGAGCGGCCGGGGCAGAAACATTAAGCTATTCCGCCTCTCTGCCCCTCCCCGGCCAGCAGGGGAGGGCGGCGAGGGTCCGCTCGCGACAACTCACGGGAGGGAAGGATGCGTTTGACGGGCTTGGCGATTTTGGCGGGTGCCGCGCTGGCGGCAACGAGCGCGCCGGCGACGGCGGCCTGGCGTGGCTACATCAGCCATTCTCTCGGCTTTGCGTTTGCGGCGCCGGGCGAGCTCAAGGTGGAAAAAGGAACCTATCGCGGCGCCGTTGCCGGCGCGCGCGACACCTTCGTCTACCGCTTTGTCGACGATAATATCGAATACAAAGCGGTGGTGATCGACATGAGCGATAAGGCCAATGACGCCGCGACGCTTTTGGGCGAGGCCGAGTACAACTTCCAGGACGGCAAGAAAGTGCTCATGGACACTTTCGGCCGCGTCGATCGCCAATTCGGGCGCAAGCTCACAATCGATCTGCCCAACAATGGCGGACGCACATCGGCGGCATTCTGGTTCATCAATGGCCGCATCGTCACGCTCCAGGCGACGGTTCTGCCAGCCAACGGCGACTACGACTCGCCCGAGATGGGGCGGTTCGTCGACTCGATCACATTCTTCACGGTCCGCGCCCCGGACGATGCGATCGAGTTGCCCGTGCCGTCAAAGTAGCCGCAACGGAGGTCGCAAGATCAAGGGAGGACTGAAATGTGCAGATGGACGATTGCAGCTTTGGCGGGCTCGGCTCTGGCGATGACGGCGCTGCCGGCGCACGCCGCCTGGAAGAGCTACATCAACAGAGAGCTTGGTTTCTCCTTCATGGCGCCGGGCGAGGTCAAAGCCAGCGTCGGCACCTTCAGGGGCAACATCGCAGGACCGCGCCAGACCATCGTTTACCGGTCCGTCGACAACAATATCGAATACAAAGTGACCGTGATCAGCTTCATACAGGCTCAGGCCGAGGGCGCCACCATTCTGGGCGAACGGGAATACATGTTCCAGGACGGTAAGAAGGTGTTACTGGACACGTTCGCACGCGTCGAGCCGGGCAAGGACGCAGTGTACGGCCGCAAGATGGTCGTTGATCTTCCAGGCAATAAGGGCCGGTCGACGGGCGCGTTCTATTTCACCAAGGGCAGGCTGTTTGCGTTTGAAGCCACCGTGCCGGCAAACGGCGATCTGGCTTCCTCCGACCCCAGCCGCTTTGTCGATTCCGTCGTGTTCGTACTTTCCCGCACGGAGCCGGGCGCCGTCGAACTTGAGACGCCGGCGCTCGAATAAAATGCGCAGCGGCGGCAGCTCGATGCGATGGGCGCGTGAACAGGAGGATGGCATGACCGCACCGCGACGGCCTTTCGCTTTATTGGCGACATCAACATTGGCGTCAATCGCCGCAATGGCGCCAACCGCTGTGTCGGGGCAAACACCGGCGTCTGCCGGCTCGCTTTCCTCCCCCGGCCCCCTCCCCAATCCTCCCCCGCTGGCCGGGACGGCGAGGGTGGGGATCGGAGCGGGCGATACCGGTCAGCAACACGCCGCGTCCGTCCCGGATTTCTCTGGCGTATGGGTTCACCCCTCCTGGCCCAGCTTCGAGCCGCCGCTGTCCGGTCCTGGTCCGGTGCGCAACAGATCGCGCCTGCGCACCGGCGAGAGCAACGGCAATCAGCTCGTCGGCGATTACACCAATCCGATTCTGAAGCCCCACGCCGCAGAAGTCGTGAAAAAGCACGGCGAAATTTCGCTGGCCGGCGTGACCTATCCGACCCCGGCCAACCAATGCTGGCCACAGCCCGTGCCGTATATCTTCTGGACCATCGGCATCCAATTGCTGCAGGAGCCGGACAGAGTAACCATCCTTTACAGCAATCCCGATCATGAAGTGCGCCATGTACGGCTGAACTCGTCGCATCCGGCGCGCGTCACGCCGTCCTGGTACGGAGATTCCGTCGGCCATTACGAAGGCGATACGCTGGTAATCGATACGGTGGGGATCAAGACTACGCGACCGTTTGCCATGGTGGACATCTTCGGCACGCCCTACACGGAAGCTCTGCACGTGGTGGAACGCTATCGGCTGCTCGACTACGAGACCGCCAAGGAGGAGCAGGAACGCGGCCAAAAGGAGAATCGACGCCTGCCCTTCAACGACTCCGGCATGGACGCTGATCCCGACTATCGGGGCAACGGGCTGCAGCTTGAATTTACGGTCGAAGACGAAGGAGTCTTCACGATGCCGTGGTCGGCGCTCATGACCTATCGGCGCGCCCGCGGCGGCTGGCCGGAATTTGTCTGTGCGGAAAACATTCGCGAGTATTATTACAACAAGAATTCTGAAGTGCCGACGGCGGACAAACCGGATTTCTGAGCGGCCGCGCTTGGTCGCCCGCGTGAGCGGTAGAGTAGGCGAAGGCGCGCTCCTGAGCCTGTCGAAGGGTGCGCGCCGTGCCCTTTAGTATAGGAACGCGGCACATTTGCGCTGGAGCCGATGAGGGTACGATACCACTCGCGCGAACCCCGGCCCTCGGTGGCCCCGTCGCCGCGCAGCCGCCGCCGGACACCCGCCTTTTCCCGCATGGCTATCGCCCTCAATGGAGACGGGAACCGGCGCGCGGCCTGGAGCTGGGGAGAGTGAGCGCGCCGCCGAACGATAGCACGAAACCATCCCGCCGACGGCGCGGCCCGTCCCGAACCCGGAAGGCCACAAGGCCTACGCTTCGCCCCTCCGGTCCTTCCTGTGATCGTTCCTGAATAGCCACCAAAATATGAGCAGGAAACCGAGCACCGCCAACGCAAGACGCCCATAACCACCGATGATTTGTTCGAATGGAAGCGGTGCGACCATTACGATTGCGAGGACCAAAACCATTGTTTCCATTATTCTTTCCATGTTGCTGCCTCCTGCGATATTGCCGATCGTCTCCGACTCGTCGTCTGGCGCCGAGCCGTGCACGCGGAAACCTGCAATGGGGGCAGCGGTAATATTTTTGCCGGACGTCAAACCCACCCGTTTTGCGCAATATCAATAACGCTTGCGCACGCGGCAAACATCGCCCAACCGCGCACAGCGCTCGCGTGGGGCGAAGACGGAAACAAAGTAGTGGCGGCGAACTCAGAGCGCCGCACTGACTGCCGACCAACGCGCGCGCTCGGGGGAATTGCGGGCGCCGTCGGGCCAGTTGGAGGGGCTCCCATCTTTTGTGGGCTTGGGCGCGCTGTTTGCGGAGCAAAAGGGTCATTCGCAAGCTAAGGGCAGGCGGGAGCGAAATCAAAAGGCTGTGATGGGTTCCCAGAGCGGAACACGAGAACCTCTGTCGGGTTGATGACTTATGGCGCCCTCAGAAAGCGCCCGAACGCGCCACTGTGACTGCGGCGACCTGGTGGCTTGGCGTTTCCCCCTTCCCTAGCCCCCGCCAAAGCATCGGGCGCCGCTATTCGCCAACAAGCCAGACACTCGTAGGAGGTGAGCCTTGGTGAACCTAGCAAAATACGCGGCAACGGCGGCCCTTGCCGTGAGCTTGGCGGCTGCGGCGACTAAGCCAGCTTCGGCCTGGGGTTATGGCGGTTACGATCCGAACTACGGCTACGGCTACGGCGCTTTTGCCTCCGGCTACCCCGAGGTTTATGGCATGACCTACCCGGATGGCTATGCGTATGTCATGACCTACCCGGGCGGGTACGAGGGGTACTACCGACCCTACGGCTACTACCGGCCCTACCCGCGCCACTTCTACGGGCGCCGGCACTTGTACTTCCACGGCTACAACTAGGAGAAGTGCCGGCGGCTGCTTGCCGGGCGGCGTTGGTTCCGCTTGGGCGGCGGGTTTGGCGGGCAGGCAAACGCGGCTCACAGCGGCGCAACGCTCCTGAGTACTCAGAGTCTAAGCGTTACTCTTCGATCGCCTCCCGACCAATGGGAGTGATCCGGAGGCGTACAGCGTCGACCAACCTGGGACCAGCGTTCACGGTCTCGCGTTCCGCAGTAGCGAGGCCGCCGTGCACAACATCGGTGATCATATCGCCATTGAAGCCGTGGACGCGCACAAGCGATGCTTGGGTCACGCCATGCGGACTGCTGGCAAGCAGCTTTAGCATCTCAAGCGTGCGGCGGGGTTGCGGGCTCAGACGGCGTTTTCGAGTGGTCGTCATACGTGCAGTATCGGACGCAGGCGTTTACGTTTAATTAAGGTTGCCGCCGCGTGGCCCGGCTGACGCAATCCAGCTCGGTCGCGTTGTGCACGTTCGTTCGTCGGACGGCTCGTGGATAGATTTCCCGAAAGACACCGAGCCCTTGGGCGCCGCCGCGGTCGACGTCCTGCCAGCACACAAACAACGAACACGCGACAAGCAGGCAATTCGGCGTTGAGTCAAACAGTCGCAGCGGCTCATTACCAGCCTTGAAACGACCTGCGAGCGCTTACGTCTGCGCCATGAGCATCGACCCAATGACCGTGGTCATTGGTGTGGTCCTGGCGGCATGGGTGTTCATTTGTTGTTCGCATCCGCCCCCAGACGTTTACACTGGACCCGGTTGCGACGGTCCATAAGCGCGACACGCCGACAAAAATGCCCCGATAGGACGACTTTGGCGTGCGCTAACCCGAACTTACCGCGATGAGTGCTTCGGCCTTTGATACGCGGAGGACGAAGGGTGCGTGCGCGAGCCCCGTCAGCGCCTTGCCTTTGGCGGGCGCGATTCGCTTTGCCCGCCCGATGGGCCAACATTGTGCCCACGCGCCCACGCGCGGCGGCATGCTCACTTCCGCGATCGATTGAAATACCGCAGGTCCGGCGGCGGCTGGCCCTTTTTGGCAGGCATGAGCAGGCCGTCGCCGCTTAAAAAGTAAACTTCATTGCCGATGCTGACGTGAACATTGTTTTCGGCGCACACGGTTTCCTTCCACCAGATCGGCTCTTTTGTTTGGGTGCGTCGGTAGTCTTTGGTGACTATCCACGGCCGCGTGAGCGCATGATCGAACGTCGTGATTTCGTCGTGCAGCATGTTCAAGTTGCTCTTGTCGAGATAGATCCGCTCCCTGATGATCGACTGATTATCCTCGTGCAGCGGAATGCCGGTCATCTCATAGGTGCGCGGCCCCTTCAGCCCACGGGTCTCGACCAGCAGCGTGTCATAGCGGCCGTCGCCGTCCTCATCGACCCAGCGGCCGATTGAATAGCCGGTAAACAGGGGATCGTCCGCCATGTTGGCCGGGAAGTCGCGGCCATCGGTGTGAATGCGGCGGCTGTCGCGAATGTGGTCGATCAGGATGTAGGTGGTTTCGGGGAGAACCACGATTTCCATCGCCCCGTACGGCCCCATGACGCGCGGCATGCCCGGCGACAGGCACCTGAAGGTCGGGTCGCCGGCTTGGCCGCCCAGCGCCTGATCAGCCAGATTGGCCTCGAAAATCGCCTGATATTCCGGCGTCAGCGGCGCCTCCTGCCCGGGTCCCGCCGGCTTGTGTGGATCGTACTGGACGCCGGGGTAGGCCCCGCTCGGCACGGCGACGCGGCGCCATTCTCCCTTCAGGTCCGGATATTGGGAGTCGTCGAAGGCCTCAGCGGCGAATGGGGTGAGAAACGCGGTCGTCAGGGCCATCAGGCCGATAAGATGGCGGAGGCGCATGCGAGCTATCCTTGGCTTGAAAGTAGGTACGTAACTACATATTGTAATCCCCGCAATGGCGTCTGTCCACGCGGGAGAGACCGATATGGCGGTGACGACTCTGACCAGCCGCGAATTCAATCAGGATACCAGCCGCGCCAAGAAGGCGGCGCGGCGTGGTCCGGTCTTCATCACCGATCGCGGCCGACCAGCGCACGTCCTGCTGACAATCGAAGACTATCGACGCCTGACCGGCGGCGACATGAGTCTGGCGGAAGCGCTCGCCCAGCCGGGCGATGCGGCGGATTTCGAGTTCAAGCCGCCCCGCCTCCGTGGAGGCTTTTTTAAGCCCGCCGATCTCGAATGATGTTCCTGCTTGATACCAACGTTATCTCCGAACTCCGGCGGCCGGACAGGGCGAACAAGAATGTTCTGGCGTGGGCCAGCACGATTCCAAATGCGAGCTTTTTTCTCTCAGCCATCTCCATTCTTGAGATCGAGTTGGGCACGCTCAAAATCGCACGCAAGGACGCCGCGAAAGGTGCAATCCTGCGCGCCTGGATCGACGAGCAGGTCCTGCCGCGCTTCGCGGATCGAATCCTTGCTGTCGATACAGTGGTAGCGCAGCGTTGCGCGCGCCTTCATGTCCCTGACCGGCGAGCGGAACGCGATGCCTTTATCGCTGCGACGGCGATGGTTCACGGTCTGACGGTTGTCACGCGTAATGTCGCAGACTTCAAATCTGTCGGCGTCGCGCTGCTCAATCCTTGGGCAGCTCCTCACTCATAAAGCGGTTCGCCTTCAACCGTACACCGGCGCAGCAGCCGGCGTTCGTCCTTGGGAAAATCGGTCCGCGCATGGGTGGTGCAGCGATTGTCCCACATGACGAAGTCTCCGAGCCGCCAGACATGCTCGAAGATGAATTCGCGGCGCTCGCCGATTTCGTAGAGCTGATCGAGTATCGCAGAACTCTCCTCAGCCGGCAGGCCCTCGATCCGCGTCGTCATCAGGCGGTCGACAAAGAGCGTTTTGCGCCCGGTATCCGGATGAGTAATAAAGACCGGATGAAAATGGTGCGGAATGCCGCTGATGTCGCCTGAGCTATCCGCCTGCCTGGCGCGGTTGTATTCGTGGATGTGCAGCGCCTTGCGGCCCCGGAGCTTGTCCTTGAGCGCCGCGGGAACCGCCTCATAGGCCTTGTACATGTTCGCGAACATGGTGTTGCCGCCCGTGGAGGGCAGTTCGAGCGCGTAGAGGAAAGTGTATCGGTAGGGCCGCGGCGTGTAGCCGCCGTCGACATGGAACCAGAACTCGCCTTCCCCAAAAGCGCCGATCGCCTCCCCATCGACCTTGATGTTGGAGACAAGGAGAATTTTCTGGTTGTCCTGCCGGCTCCCCTCGGCGCGGCTGCGCAAATGCTCCGGCGCTTTCTTGCGGTCCCCGAGCTCGCCGAAATAAGAAGCGAAACGAAGCTGGTCGTCCTGTGAAAGGGTCTGGCCGCGGAAGACCAGCACGAGATGTCTTTCCCAAGCCTCTTTGATCGCCTGGACTGTCGCCGCCGAGAGCGGCTTGGTGAGGTCAATCCCTCTGACCTCCGCGCCGCAGGCGGCGGATAGCGGCGTGACGTCAATAGCGACGACATCCTGCATAACCGAGCCTCCGTACGAAACCCGATGCTTGGCTTGACGTTACAACCGAACGGCCGCCCGCGACAGCCCAGGCAATCGCATGCGGCGCCGCCGGCCGGCGCTCCCTCTCCCCGCCTGCCCCTGCTTGTGAGAGGGTCGGGACGGCCCGCTCTTCCCTCGCCGGAGATTATGGGATAAGGCTCCACTCGCCGCGACGGGCGACCGTCCGCAGGCCGGAAAAGTTTTGCGGGGCGGCGCTGACGACGCCGCCTTTTTCACGCCCGATCAATGTCCGGCTGGTAACGCAATGCCAAAACGAACCGATCTTTCCACGATCCTGATCATCGGCGCGGGGCCGATCGTCATCGGCCAGGCTTGCGAATTCGACTATTCGGGGACCCAGGCCTGCAAGGCTCTCAAAGCCGAGGGATATCGCGTTGTCCTCGTTAATTCCAATCCGGCCACCATCATGACGGATCCGGACATCGCCGACGCCACCTATGTGGAGCCGATCACTCCGGAGATCGTCGCCCGTATCATTGAGAAGGAGCGGCCCGACGCCTTGCTGCCGACCATGGGGGGCCAAACGGCGCTGAACTGTGCGTTGTCGCTGCGCCGCATGGGCGTGCTCGATGCGTTTGGCGTGACCGTGATCGGCGCGACCGCCGAGGCGATCGACAAGGCCGAGGACCGCGAGCTGTTCCGGGAGGCCATGAAGCGGATCGGCCTTGAAACGCCGAAGTCCACGCTTGCCAATGCCTCCGATCTTAAGAGGGCCGACCGCGACCGCCATCAGTCCGAGATCGACCGCATCAAAGCGCGCGGCCTTGCGGCCGACGAAGAGCGGCGCGCCATTGCGGCTTTCGAGGGCGCCTGGGCGGCCGGCGAGGCAGAACGCAAACGCCGCTATATCGCCAAAGGTCTCGCCGAAGCGCTGGAGGCGCTGGCGCATATCGGCCTCCCGGCCATCATTCGTCCCTCGTTCACGCTGGGCGGGACGGGCGGCGGCATCGCCTTCAACAAGGAGGAATTTCTCGACATCGTCGAGCGGGGTCTCGATGCGTCGCCCACCACCGAGGTGCTGATCGAGGAAAGCGTGCTCGGCTGGAAGGAATTCGAGATGGAGGTGGTGCGCGACAAACGCGACAACTGCATCATTGTCTGCTCGATCGAGAATCTCGACCCGATGGGGGTCCACACGGGCGATTCGATTACGGTAGCGCCGGCGCTGACCCTGACCGACAAGGAATATCAGATGATGCGCGACGCATCGATTGCGGTGCTGCGCGAGATCGGCGTCGAGACCGGCGGCTCGAACGTCCAGTTTGCTGTCAATCCGGCGGACGGCCGTCTCGTGGTGATCGAGATGAATCCGCGCGTGTCGCGTTCGTCCGCACTCGCCTCCAAGGCGACCGGATTCCCCATCGCGAAGGTCGCCGCCAAGCTCGCGGTCGGTTACACGCTCGACGAGATCGAGAACGACATCACCGGGGGCGCGACGCCGGCCTCGTTCGAGCCGACGATCGATTACGTCGTGACCAAAGTGCCGCGCTTCGCGTTTGAGAAGTTCCCCGGCGCTGAACCGCTGCTCACCACGTCGATGAAGTCGGTGGGCGAAGCGATGGGGATCGGCCGGACCTTCCAGGAATCGCTGCAGAAGGCGCTGCGATCGCTGGAAACGGGTCTCACTGGTCTTGACGAGATCAATATCAAAGGGCTCGGCGAGGGCGACGACAAGAACGCCATCCGGGCGGCGCTCGGCGTTCCGACGCCGGACCGGCTTCTCGTGGTCGCCCAGGCCATGCGTCTCGGCATGTCGGATGACATGATCCACGAATCTTGCAAGATCGATCCGTGGTTCCTGGCTGAAATTCGCGGCATCGTCGAGGCCGAAGCTGAGATCAAGGCAAAGGGTCTGCCCGCAACCGCCGGCGCGCTGCGCCGCCTCAAATCGATGGGCTTCTCTGATGCGCGGCTTGCCCGGCTCGCGGGCGTCTCCCAGGAGGAAATCGCGCGCCGACGCCACGCTCTCGGTGTCCGTCCGGTCTTCAAGCGCATTGATACCTGCGCGGCCGAGTTCGCGTCTCCCACCGCCTACATGTACTCGACCTATCAGCAGCCGTTTGCGGGCGCATCTGCGGGCTCTTGGGCCGACGAGGCGGCGCCGTCCGACCGCAAGAAGATCATCATCCTTGGAGGGGGGCCGAACCGCATCGGGCAGGGCATCGAATTCGATTATTGCTGTTGCCATGCCTGCTTCGCGCTGCGCGAAGCAGGCTTCGAAACGATCATGGTCAACTGCAATCCTGAGACCGTGTCGACCGACTACGATACGTCTGACCGGCTCTATTTCGAGCCGCTGACCGAGGAGGACGTGCTCGAAGTCGTCGCCGCCGAACGCCGCAACGGCGCACTGCTTGGCGTTATCGTGCAGTTCGGGGGCCAGACGCCGCTCAAGCTCGCGGCAGCGCTGGAGCGCGCCAAGGTGCCGATCCTTGGCACTTCGCCGGATGCGATTGACCTTGCGGAGGACCGCGACCGCTTCAAGAAGCTGCTCGAAAAGCTTGATATCCGCCAGCCCAGGAGCGGCGTCGCCACCAGCCCTGCAGCCGCGCGCGCGATCGCCGAGGAGATCGGTTACCCGATCATGATCCGGCCCTCCTATGTGCTGGGCGGGCGCGCCATGGAGATCATCCGCGATTCTGCGCAACTCGCCCACTATGTGGCGCGGCTTGCTGACGACCTCGACCGGCCGTCCGAACTTGCGGTATCGGACCGCCGGCCGCTGCTGATCGACCGCTACCTTTCCGATGCAATCGAGATCGATGTCGATTGCATTGCGGATGGAAGCAGCACCTTTATTGCCGGCATCATGGAACATATCGAGGAGGCCGGCATTCACTCCGGCGACTCGGCCTGCGCCTTGCCGCCCCATTCGCTCTCAGCCGCGGCCATTGCAGAGCTGGAACGGCAGACGCGGGCGCTCGCGCTCGCGCTTGATGTAGTCGGCTTGATGAACGTGCAATACGCCATCAAGAACGGCGATATCTACGTGCTCGAAGTCAATCCGCGCGCTTCGCGCACGGTTCCGTTCGTGGCGAAAGTGATCGGCACGCCGGTGGCCAAGATCGCCGCCCGGGTGATGACCGGCGAACCGCTGGCAAGCTTCAACCTCAAGCGGCCCGCGCCGCGCCACGTCGGCGTGAAGGAAGCGGTGTTTCCGTTCGAGCGCTTTCCGGGCGTCGACACCGTGTTGGGACCAGAAATGCGCTCCACCGGAGAGGTGATGGGAATCGATCGTACGTTCGAACTCGCCTTCGCGAAGAGTCAGATCGGCGGCGGCGCGCGGCTGCCGCGCGCCGGCACCGTGTTCGTCTCTGTCCGCGACGCCGATAAGGAGCGCATCCTCGTCCCGGTCAAATTGCTGGCCCAACTCGGCTTCAAGGTCGTCGCCACGTCCGGAACCCAACGGTATCTGAGTGCGAACGGCATCCATGCGACAAAAATCAACAAACAGTTGGAAGGCCGCCCCCATATCGTGGACGCGATCAAGAATGGCGAAATCCAACTGGTGTTCAATACGACGGAGGGCGCTCAGGCTCTCGCCGACTCGCGCGCATTGCGGCGCGCGGCCCTCTTGCATAAAGTCCCGTACTACACCACTCTTTCCGGGGCCACTGCGGCGGCGCTGGGCATCAAAGCCTATCTCGGGGGCGAGTTTGAGGTCCTTCCGCTGCAAGGCTATTTCGGGGGCTGAAGCTTCGTTGAACAAAAGCCACACCCCGAAGCAGTTCGGCCAACGGTAGGCAGAGAAGTCGAGCTGGATCGCATCGCCGGCGATGAGCCGAGGATGCGATCGGTGCTTTTTTGTCAAGGGATAGAGAATCGATGGACAAGATACCGATGACAGCGGCGGGCTATTCCGTTCTGGAAAATGAACTCAAGCATCGCCAGCAGGTTGAGCGTCCGCGTATCATTCAGCAGATCACTGATGCGCGTTCGCACGGCGATCTTTCCGAGAACGCCGAGTACCATGCGGCAAAGGAACAGCAAGCGCATAACGAGGGCCGCATTGCGGAGCTGGAGGACAAGCTTGCGCGCGCCGAAGTCATCGATGTCTCGAAGCTGTCGGGCGACACCGTGAAATTCGGCGCGACCGTCACATTGATCGACGAGGACACCGACAAGAAGGCAGTCTGGCAGATCGTGGGCGAGCCGGAGGCCGACGCAAAGGCCGGCAAGATTTCGATCACGTCGCCGCTGGCCCGCGCGCTGGTCGGCAAGAAGAAAGGCGCCAATGTCGAGGTCGTCACGCCTGGCGGCGCCAAGGCTTATGAGGTCGTGAAGGTGGAGTGGCGATAGTCGCTTCGGAGCACCTTCCCGGCAGGCGGCTCACCTCAATCTCAGGCCCGCAGGGCGCAACAAGCGCAGCGCATCGCGCCCTACGGCTGTTGCCTGGCGATGCGAAATTCGAGCGGCGCGGGACGCTTGATTATTACGCGGGCACGGCGCGCAGCAACTCAACCGGGACCATGGGTGCGTCCTTGGAGTTGCGCAGCGTCAACGACGTCTTGACATTGCGGACGTGCGGAGCGGCGGTCAGATCGGTCACGAAGGCCTGAAACCGGGCGAGGTTCGGCGCTACGCACTTAAGCACGAAATCGATCTCGCCTGACAACATCCAGCATTCGCGCACCAGCGGCTCGCGCCGCACAAACGCCTCGAAAGCCTCAAGGTCAGCTTCGGCCTGGCTGGTGAGATGCACCATCGCGAACGCCGTCACCTCGCAGCCGAGGGCCTTCTCATCAAGCAACGCGCGATATCCTTTGATGTAGCCGGCTTCCTCAAGGCTGCGGACACGCCGCAGGCAGGGCGGCGCGGAAATGCCGACCCGGCGGGCCAGCTCCACATTCGTGATGCGGCCGTCATGCTGCAGTTCACGCAAGATATTGCGGTCGATCGTGTCCAGGCGTCGCATATTTGCTATTTTACAATGAAAAAGTTGCTTGCGAAACATTATTGCGCGGCCTGCCCCTGCGCTAGCTTCGCTATGCGGACCAAAGAAAACTTCCTCCAAGCGCCCCACGCTTGAACGCACGCGGAGCGAAAAATGCCCCTACCTGCTCTTGCCCGCATGCGGGCGAGGCTAGCGCAGAATCAGGCTTGCGTTTCTTGCATGGCACTTGCGGAACACATACATATGACCACGCGGCCTGCCCCGAAGCCCCCTCCCTATGCGGGGGAGGATAGGGAGGGGGAAAATTAAACGAGAAACGCATGTCAAGGAGCATCCACGCCAAGGTTGTCATTATCGGCTCGGGAGCCGCCGGCTGCACGGCCGCGATCTATGCCGCGCGGGCGATGCTCGAACCCGTGATGATCCGCGGAGTTCAGCCCGGCGGGCAGCTCACCATCACCACTGATGTGGAAAACTATCCCGGTTTCGCCGACGTGATCCAGGGCCCCTGGCTGATGGAGCAGATGGAGAAGCAGGCCGCCCATGTGGGCGCGCGGCTCGTCTCCGATCACGTCAACAGGGTGGAGCTTGGCCAGCGGCCGTTTCGCATCTCATGCGATTCCGGCGACATATATCTCGCCGAGTCGCTGGTGATCGCCACTGGCGCGCAGGCGCGCTGGCTCGGCCTTCCGTCGGAGCAGGCGTTTCGCGGCTATGGGGTTTCGGCCTGCGCGACCTGCGACGGCTTTTTCTACAAGGGCAAGAATGTGATCGTGGTTGGCGGCGGAAACACCGCCGTCGAGGAGGCGCTGTTTCTTACTAATTTCGCCAACAAGGTGACTGTGGTCCATCGCCGCGATGCGTTCCGGGCGGAGCGCATTTTACAGGAGCGCCTGTTGCGTAACGGAAAGATCGAGGTGATCTGGGACAGCGTGCTGGAGGAAGTGAGAGGCGGCGAAAACCCGCGCAAGGTGACGGCGGCAGCGGTCCGGAATGTCAGGACGGGCGCGGTGACGGAGGTCGGCGCCGACGGCATCTTTATCGCCATCGGACATTCGCCGGCGAGCGAATTGTTTGCGGGCCAGATCGAGATGAAACCGAACGGCTACATCAAGACAGCGCCGTTCTCGACCGCGACATCGGTGCCAGGCGTGTTCGCGGCCGGCGATGTGGCTGATGACGTGTACCGCCAGGCGGTCACGGCCGCCGGAATGGGCTGCATGGCGGCCTTGGAGGCGGAGCGATTTTTGGCGGCCCACAAGGTGGAAAGCCTCGCCGCCGAATAGATCGCCGGGTTCCTCACGAGGGGAGCCCCGTCGTAAATCCGGAATGTTGGATTCCGGAACGCTTCTTCCCTACCTTCTGCCGCTCGCGGGGGAGGGCGGGGAGGGGCGTCGCAGGGAGAGGGAGTTCGCGCGGGCGACTTCGATCGATCATGGACTGGGACAAGCTCAAGGTATTTCACGCCGCCGCCGAGGCCGGCAGCTTCACGCATGCCGGGGAGCAGCTCGGCCTCTCTCAATCAGCAGTCTCGCGCCAGGTCAGCGCACTGGAGCAGGAACTCACGGTCGCGCTTTTCCACCGCCATGCGCGCGGCCTGATCCTGACCGAGCAGGGCGAGCTTCTCTATCGCACGGCACATGAAGTGTTCATGAAGCTCGAATCGGCGCGCGCCAAGTTGACCGACAGTCGCGAGCGTCCGAATGGCGACCTCAAGATCACCACGACGGTCGGCATCGGCGTTCATTGGCTGACGCCGCGGCTTGGCGAATTTGGTGAACTCTACCCGGACATTCGCATCACCCTGATCACGACCAACGAGGAACTCGATCTCGCGATGCGCGAGGCCGACGTCGCCATTCGCCTGCGGCAGCCGACCCAGCCGGACCTGATCCGGCGCAAGCTGTTCTCGGTCCACTTCCACGCCTTTGCGTCGCCCGCATACCTCAAGCGCATGGGCACGCCGCACTCTCACGAAGATCTCGACAACCATCATCTTCTGGTCATGGGCGGCGATGTACCGCAATATCTGCAGAACACACGCTGGCTGGTGGACGTCGCTCGCAATGGCAAGGGGCCGCGGACCCCGCACCTCATCATCAACAACATTATCGGCGTCCTGCGGGCTTGCCAGGCCGGCCTCGGCATTGCGATGTTGCCCGACTACATCGTCGAAGAAGATGGCGGCTTGGTGCAGTTGTTCGGCGACACCGAAACCATCGCGCTCGACGCTTATTTCGTCTACCCGGAGGAACTCAAATCGGTCGCCCGGGTGCAGGCGTTCCGCGACTTCCTGGTCAGCAAAGCTCAACGCTGGAATTTTTGACGGATATGAGCGCGCGGGTGGATGCAAGCGCCGCGACGGTGCACTGGGGCTATCTTGACGCCACCCTCCCGCCGGCTGCCGAAATCGACAGCGGGGAAGTGGTGACGATTTCGACCGTCTCGGGGCCGCCCGAGGCGCTGCCGCCGCCGCCCGCGATCGTACCGCGGGCGCTGCACGATATTCACGGCGCCAAGACGCGGCGGATGCTGCCCGGCCACATGTGCACCGGTCCAATCGCTGTCCGTGACGCCAAGCCCGGACAAGTCCTGCAGGTCGATATCGAGGACATCGCGCTTCACTACGATTGGGGCTACGTCGCCTGTCGTCCGCTCAGGGGCGCTTTGCCGCTTGATTTTGCAGAGGCCCATCTGATCCATGTGTCGCTTGAGCGCAATCGCATGGTCGGCCGGCTGCCGTGGGGCGCTGAAATCCCGCTGCGGCCGTTTTTCGGGGTCATGGCCAATGCGCCGCCGCGCGCCTGGGGCATGGTGTCGAGCATCCAGCCGCGCCAGTTTGGCGGCAACATGGACAACAAGGAGCTCATTGCCGGGACCACGCTCTATCTGCCAATATTCGTCGACGGTGCGCTGTTCTCGGTCGGCGACGGCCACGGCGCCCAGGGCGACGGCGAAGTCTGCGTCAATGCCATCGAGACCGGCCTGATCGGGCGCTTCCGTCTCACCGTGCGCGACGATATGAAACTGACATGGCCGATGGCCGAGACCCCGACGCATGTCATCACCATGGCCTTCGATCCCGACCTCGACGACTGCGTGGTCGTAGCGTTGCGGGCGATGCTCGACCTGATTGAGGCCCGCACCACGCTCAAGCGCCACGAAGCCTACATGCTGGCGAGCCTCGCAGCCGACCTGCGCATCACCCAGGTGGTGAACGAGCACAAGGGCGTGCACGCCATGCTGGAGAAGCGGTATCTGCAGCCGGCGCGGTGAGGCGGGAGCGCGGCGCCCTTACGGTTTCTTGTATTGGACAACCGCATATGGTGGTCCCATGAGGCACCCTCGAAAGTCCGATGCCGCAAGCGGTCCGCTGCCGGCGCCGCGAGAACGGCCACGCACGGCCCCGACCCTCTACGACACTTTGGAAGTTATACCTACTGCGAGTCCGGAGACGATCCACGCCGCATATCGCAGCCTCATCAGCCGGTATCATCCTGACAAAGTGGCAGGGCTTGGACCAGAGCTGCAGGAAATCGCCAGCGCGCGCACGAAAGAAATCAATTACGCTTATGACATCCTTGGCGATGCGGCCCGCCGAGCGAGCTATGACGAGCAATTGCGCGAGGCAGAAAGCCCGTTGCTGCCTGAGCGACAGTCGCCCCCGGCGCAGAGCGTTTGCGCTCCCCCGCCCGAGGTCCGCGAGCCGCAGCCCGAGCTGCGTTGGCCACGGCCGGATATCCGCGGGCCGCAGCGCCATCGCCTGCGAGCCACTCTCTTCGCCGCTGTTGTGGGAATCGCAGCATTGTTGACGCTGATGCTTGCGGCCAACATCATCTTTGCAGTCGTCGATTTTTTCGTGACCGGCCACGCCGGGCTTTTCCAAGGCTCGGTAAATTCCATAGATGCGAATGTCAGCTATTCAGGAGCGCCCTATTTGCTGGTCATGTGGGTATGGCTCTTTCTTAATTATGTGTTCGGACTGATCTCGTATCGTCTTGGGGTACGTATCGGTCAAAGAACCGCATCGGGTTTTGACGAGCCGTTTTTCGGCACGAACGATCGTCTCCTTTTGTTTTTGACATTCGTCTGCGCGGTCGCCGGCAGCGAATTGCTATTTTCCACTCACACGATGCCTGACATTTCGGCCGATATGTTCATCCTCGGCGGCGCATATACCGCCGAACGGGCTATCACATAGCCTCTGAGTCAATGTTGACGAAAATCCCGGCCACGGCTCGGCAGCCGCGCCCCGCGTAGCCTCAGGGTCCGGCCGGAGCTTGTCATCGGGCCGGCCAACGGCCGGACCCGTGGCCGGCCCGAGTGGGGCAGGACGTGAAAAGCGGCCAACCCGCGATCACTCGCGGCCTTGATCGCTTGGATGGTCCCTGTCGCGGGCGGCGGCAGCCGGTCAAGGGTCTCGACCGCTTAAGCGGCGATTGGCGCGCGATTAAACGCGCGCCAATCGCCCTTGACCGGCTGCCGCCGCCCGCAAGACTGCATCCAAGCGATCAA
>Ga0209062_1001071_pt1 | contig 55884 bp, 45 predicted proteins | sample Coa_R2_2_FD_187158 | JGI IMG/M metagenome (GOLD analysis project Ga0209062, IMG submission 187158) | Surface soil microbial communities from Centralia Pennsylvania, which are recovering from an underground coalmine fire - Coalmine... | ecosystem: Environmental > Terrestrial > Soil > Unclassified... | reverse complement strand
CGGTGACGTCAATTGTTCTGTGTCAGCAGGAAGGGGGTGCTGACGCCCTGTGACTTGTTTTCATGGGTGAAGACCGCGAACAGGATGCGGTCCATCGAGGTTCTGTCCTGGAAGGTTCCCATAGGTCTGGTCCGTCGCGGACTTCGCGGAATCGTCGTTCGATTGCATTTGTGGTTCGTACTTTGCGGCGTTGGTGCTCCGATTTATAGCGGAAGCAGGTGAGCAGTTCGTCGAGATCGTTGCGCAGGCAGGCGACCGCTGCTGGATATTTGTCTTTGAAACGGTTGGCAAACTTGCGTGCGGCCGCGCGTGCGGCGGGGGCATTGGGCGCATTCATGATCTTGTGCAGAGCGCGTTTTACGGCCGGCTGATCGGCCTTTTTGACCTTGTCCAGGACGTTTCGGATCTTGTGCGCCCAACAGCGTTGGACAGGGATGCCGTCAAAGACGGTCGGCAAGGCCGCCAACAGGCCCGCGCCGCCATCGACGCAGATCATGTCGAGCGCTTCGCCGGTGAGGCCGCGGCGGTAGAGATCGGCGAGGAATTTTTCCCATTCGGCCGCGCTTTCGCTCACCGCCAGGCGGAAGTCGATAACCTCCTTCTTGCCGTCCGGGCGCAGGCCCAGGGCGACCAGAACCGGCCGCCGCAGCGCGCCGGCGCCGGTCTTGCGGGCGAGCACGACCCCATCGAGCATCAGCACTTTGTAGCGGCTCTGCAGTGGCCGCCGGTGAAAGGCGGCAACCGCGGCATCGAGCGTCTTGGCGACCTGGCTCACCGTTGTGGCGCTGACTGAGCGGCCCAGCAGGGCCAGCAGCGTTTCGCCCACCTTGCGGGTCGAAAGGCCGAGCACAAAGCCGGCAAGAATCATCCGGTCGATCTCTGGCGCCCGGCGCGCATAGGCGCGGATGACCGCGACCGGGCTGTAGCGTCGGGTCCGCGGCACGTTGAGCTCGATATCGCCGAGCTCCGTGAGAAGATGCCGCTGGTAGTAGCCATTGCGCCGATCGGCGGCGTCCTCAGCCCCCAGTTCATCGAGATGACGATCCACCGCCGCCATCATTTGACCTTCGATGATCTCCTCCAGGGCTTGCCGCCCGAGCGGGCGATAACCCTCGCCCCACTCAAGACCATCAGCCTGCATCGCCTTCACGACTTCAAACGCCATCGGTAAGCTCGTAATCGTCGCAGCTCGCTGTGACATGGGGGGTGCTCCGTTTGTGTCTTGGCAGTCACAAGTTGGAGTACCCCCTTCCTCGCCTGACACAGAATCTCTTACGTCACCTTCAAGCTCCTGTCGATTGCGGCGGAAACCAAATACGCGCTAAAATTAAGGGAATGGATTCGTTCGATCCGACCAGACACGGAGACCGAATTTGTTCCGCCTCATCGAGCTGCCCGAGCAGCCTTCGGGCTACGTCAATCTCTCTACTGCGTCCGATTGGGAGGGCTGGATCCGGAAATGTCTCCCGGCGGGTCTCCATCAAGAAGTACAGCGACGACTAATCTCCAATCTCAAACACGTTCTCGTCGGTTTGGAGATGAAGGCCGCGCTGATCGTTCCCCACGCGAAGCGAGGAAAGCTCCTGTTCGAGTCCTACTTCCACATGCTCAACTTCGAATTCTGCGTCGGGATGTTTTCGATATGGGAAGGTCTGGGCTCCGCGCTCTGGTTGAGGGAAAACGGTCTGGACGGATCCGCCGCCAACCGCATCTCCATCGACAAGTGGAAGCCCTCTCTGACGAAGAAATTCGATCCCGAGGCGAAGTCCGGTCTCGGCGCGGACGTCGACGCAGTGAAAGGAGTCAGAGACAAGCTTCACCAAGATCAATTGGGTGCAAGAGAGAACATCGACTGGCATGCTTTTTCGTACGACAAGGCGTTCACTCCGGCGGCGCGCGCGATGCGATGTCTGCTCAGTACGAATGCCAGTGACGTGCCCAAGAAAACGAATCTGACTGCCGAGTAACCGATGCGTCTCGCCAACCTCTTGGCTACTTTGATCTGGAGCAGAGGACCTTGCAGCCCCTCGATAACCCGTTTGGTCCCAAGCCTGTCACCAATGTCCCGGGCACGACCTCAATGCTCTGACCGGGACGCACCATTTTGGCATTCTTGGTATGGTCGTCACTTGCTTGGCCGCGCTGAGCCCCGAAGCCCGAAGGGGCGCGCCTCCTGGCGCGCGGGGTTGACGGCGAATGCGCGCGCCGAGCCATAATGGCCATGCCATGAATGCGTCACACCGCGAAGCCAACCCCTTCGCGACCGCTACATCCAACCTGGAGAAGAAGACCGTGCAACCCAACGACAACCCGATCGGCACGCGGTTGTCACCTATGTCTTAGGTACGATCTGTCACCCATGTGTCCGGGCCGGACACGTACCGAAGTGGCGCGCCCGAGGGGATTCGAACCTCTGACCTTTGCCTTCGGAGGGCAACGCTCTATCCAGCTGAGCTACGGGCGCGTTCCGCGAACCTAGATAGCGGAAGCGTGCCGGAGCCGCAACCGCGCGCGGCTGCCCTGGTGCTCCTGGCCACGCAATCATGACGGCTATCGCGCCGGCTCCGCCCACGTCTTATAAAGAGCGGCAGAGCCGGGAGCCGCCCATGACACAGAACAGCGCCGCGCCGCGATCGCCCGCAAAGCCTTCCGAGGCCTCGACCCCACGGCAAGCCACGCCGGCTTTCGACTGGCAGGATCCGCTCAATCTTGCGGGCGAATTGACCGAAGACGAGCGCCTGGTGCAGGCGACCGCGCGCGGCTATGCGCAGGACAAGCTGTTTCCGCGTGTGCTGATGGCGTTTCGCGAGGAGCGCTTCGATCGCGAGATCATGAACGAGATGGGCGCGCTCGGGCTCTTGGGCCCGACCCTGCCCGAGACCTATGGGGGCGCAGCCCTCGGCCATGTCGCCTACGGGCTGATCGCGCGCGAGATCGAGCGCGTCGATTCCGGGTATCGCTCCGTGCTCTCGGTGCAGTCCTCGCTGGTGATGCAGCCGATCTACGCCTACGGGAGCGAAGCGCAGCGGCGCAAATATCTGCCGAAGCTTGCGAGCGGCGAGCTGGTCGGCTGCTTCGGGCTGACGGAGCCGGATCATGGTTCCGATCCCGGCGCGATGACGACCCGTGCCGAGCGCGTCGTGGACGGCTATCGCCTCACCGGCACCAAGACCTGGATCTCCAACGCGCCGATCGCCGATATCGCGGTGATCTGGGCGAAGCTCGACGGCGTCATCCGCGGTTTCATCGTCGAGCGCGGCGCCAAGGGTTTCTCCACCACGCCAATCGAAGGCAAGCTCAGCCTGCGCACCTCGCTGACCGGGCAGGTGGTCCTCGATGAGGTCATCGTGCCGGAGGAGAATCTGCTGCCAAATGCGGAAGGGCTCGCCGGCCCATTCGGCTGCCTCAACAGTGCGCGCTACGGCATCGTGTGGGGCGCGATGGGAGCAGCCGAATTCTGCTTCGAGCGCGCCCGGCAATATGCACTCGACCGCAAGCAGTTCGGGCGCCCGCTCGCTGCCAATCAGCTCATCCAGAAGAAGCTCGCCGACATGCAGACAGAGATCGCGCTCGGCCTCGCGGCGGCGCTACGGCTCGGCCGTCTCATGGAGGCCGGCCGCGCCGCGCCGCCGGCGGTGTCGCTGCTCAAGCGCAACAATTGCGGCAAGGCGCTGGAGATCGCCCGCGCAGCCCGCGACATCCATGGCGGCAACGGCATCTCCGACGAATTCCACGTGATGCGCGTGCTCGCCAATCTCGAGACGGTGAACACCTATGAGGGTACCCACGACATCCACGCTTTGATCCTCGGTCGCGCCATTACGGGGATTCAGGCGTTCAATTGACAACCTTGTCCCGGCCGGGACCGTTCCGGGCGACGGATGGGATCGTGACTGGTACGGTCCCGGCTCAAGAAGGGCCGGGACAAGAGATTTCGAGATCGCGATCCATAAGCTTTGCGACTCTGGCGAACGGCGCTATGACTTTCGGCCATGAGGGTCGACGGGAAAGAAACCCGCAGCATTTGGCTGGAAAGCGACGGCTGGTCGGTCGGCATTGTCGATCAGACCCTGTTGCCGCATCGCTTCGCCACCGCACGACTTACAACGCTCGAGGAAGCCGCACATGCGATCCGCTCAATGCAGGTGCGCGGCGCGCCGCTGATCGGGGCGGCAGCCGCTTATGGGCTTTGCCTGGCGCTGCGCCATGACGCGTCCGACGAAGGGATCGAGCGCGCCGCCGCGATGCTGGCCGCCACGCGTCCGACCGCGATCAATCTCAAATGGGCGCTCGACGAGATGGCCGCAGTCTTGCGCAACCAGCCGCGGGCGGCACGCGTCGAGGCCGCGTATAGCCGGGCGGCGGAAATCTGCGACGAAGACGTCGCCATCAATCGGCGAATCGGCCAGCATGGTTGCAAATTGATCGAGACCCTCGCCGCCAAGAAGCCAGGCGAAAGGATCAACGTGCTGACCCACTGCAATGCCGGTTGGCTGGCGACCGTCGATGTCGGCACCGCTACGGCGCCGATCTACCTCGCGCATGACCGCGGGCTGCCGATCCATGTCTGGGTCGACGAGACGCGGCCGCGGAACCAGGGCGCTTCGCTCACCGCCTGGGAGCTCGGCCACCACGGCGTGCCGCATACGGTTATCCCCGACAATGCCGGTGGGCACCTGATGCAGCACGCCATGGTCGATCTAGCGATCGTCGGCACCGACCGGGTCGCCGCCAATGGCGACGTCTGCAACAAGATCGGCACGTATCTCAAGGCGCTCGCCGCACACGACAATGACGTGCCGTTTTACGTGGCGCTGCCGTCGCCGACCATCGATTTTGCGATCAGAGACGGCGTCGCCGACATTCCGATCGAGGAACGCGATGGCGGTGAGGTCGCCTCCATCTCGGGCAAGGCCGCTGACGGCCGCATCGAGACGGTACGCCTCGTTCCCGAAGGCTCCGCCGTCAGGAACTACGGCTTCGATGTGACGCCGGCGCGCCTCATCTCCGGTCTCATTACCGAGCGCGGCGTGATCGCGGCGAATGCCGCGGCGCTTGCCGAGGCGTTCCCGGAACGCTCAGGCGGAAGGACGAAAAGATGACCGCGGCGGCTTCGCTGCGGCTGCCCGTAGATGGGCGCCAATCTGCTACCGCGCTGGCGGTCGCACGCGGCACGACCCGCCTTCTGCATTCGCTCGGATTTTCCGTGGTGACCGAGCTGCCGCTGCCTTCCGGCCGTCGTGCCGATCTGGTCGCGCTCGACCGCGCCGGCGAGGTCTGGATCGTCGAGATCAAGTCATCGGTCGCGGATTTTCGTGCCGATCAGAAATGGATGGACTATCGGCTGCACTGTGATCGGCTGTTCTTCGCCACGACGCTCGAAGTGCCCGTCGATATTTTCCCGCAGGACGCCGGACTCATCATCGCGGATGCATTCGGCGCCGAGATTGCGAGCGAAGCCCCTGAGCATCGGCTGCATGCTTCAACCCGGAAATGCTTGCTGCTGGCCTTTGCGCGCGCGGCGGCGCTGCGCTTGGCGGCGCTGGCTGATCCGGAGGGAGGGAGTGGGGAATGGGGAATAGGGAGCGGGGGTTAGATCCCAAGAAACTCACTCCCTATCTCGGCAAGGTCGTCGTACCCATCAAATATTTGTCGACCGCGTGCGCGGCCTGACGGCCTTCGCGGATCGCCCATACCACCAGCGATTGGCCGCGACGCATGTCGCCGCAGGCGAACACTTTCGGGTTGGAGCTCTGATAGGCGACCGTGTCGGCGCGCACATTGCCGCGTTGGTCGAGCGCGAGCTTGAGCTCGCCGATCATGCCTTCATGCACCGGATGCACGAAGCCCATGGCGAGGAGAACGAGATCGGCCGGCACTTCGAACTCGCTGCCAGGTACCGGTTTCATCTGCTTGTCGACCTCGACGCAGTGCAGCTTCTGCACGCGGCCGTTCGCGCCCGTGAACCTCTGCGTCATCACCGCGAAGGCGCGCTTGGCGCCTTCCTCGTGGCTCGAGGAGGTGCGCAGCTTGAGCGGCCAATCCGGCCAGACCATCGGCTTGTTCTCACGCTCAGGCGGCTGCGGCATGATCTCGAAATTGGTGACCGAGAGCGCGCCTTGGCGGATCGAGGTCCCGATGCAGTCGGAACCTGTGTCGCCGCCACCGATGACCACCACGTGCTTGCCGCCGGCAAGAATGGGCGCGGCACCGTCCGGCGGCTCGTTGCTGACCCGCCGGTTCTGTTGCGGCAGGAACTCCATCGCAAAATGAATCCCGTCGAGCTCGCGGCCCGGCACCGGCAGATCGCGGCCCTTCTCCGCGCCGCCCGCCAGCACGACAGCATGATAGTCGGCGACGAGCTTCTCGGCCGGCATGCTGACGCCGATATGGGCGCCATAATGGAAGACGACGCCTTCGGCCGACATCTGCGCGATACGGCGGTCGATATGGTGCTTCTCCATCTTGAAATCGGGAATGCCGTAGCGAAGCAATCCGCCCGCCTTGGCGTGCTTCTCGAAGACGTGCACCTCGTGGCCCGCGCGCGCGAGCTGCTGCGCGCAAGCAAGTCCCGCCGGCCCGGAGCCCACGATGGCGACGCGCTTGCCGGTCTTGATGCCCGGGGGCTCCGGCTTTACCCACCCATGTTCAAATGCGCGATCGACGATCGCGCATTCAATGGTCTTGATGGTGACCGGATTGTCCTCGAGATTGAGCGTGCAGGATGCCTCGCACGGGGCCGGACACACGCGCCCGGTGAATTCTGGGAAATTGTTGGTGGAGTGCAGATTGAGCGAAGCCTCCTGCCAGTTCCCGCGATAGACGAGGTCGTTCCAGTCCGGGATTTGATTGTTCACCGGGCAGCCGGTGTGGCAGTAGGGCACACCGCAATCCATGCAGCGTGCCGCCTGTCTGCGCGTGTCCTGCTCGGGCAACGGCAGGACGAACTCGCGCCAGTGCTTGATGCGCTCCTCCACCGGCTCGTAGTGGCGGTCGTTGCGCTCGTATTCGAGGAAGCCGGTGATCTTGCCCATGGAAGTGACAGACTTGAACCTTGCGTCTTACGTGGCGGCATACGGTGGGGGCTGCTACGCGCCGGCAGCGAGCCGTTGTTGCGGCGCTTCGGCGGCTTCGGCCGCTTTGAGCTCCTTGAGCGCACGCCGATACTCGACCGGCATCACCTTGCGGAACATGGTTCTGTATTTACTCCAGTCGGCGAGGATTTCCGCGGCGCGGGCCGAGCCGGAAAAACGCGCGTGCCGGGCGATCAGGAGGTGCAGCCGCTGCGCGTCATGCTGCGTCATGTCGGCGAGGATCTCGATTCGGCCGTGCGTCTCCAGATCGTTGACGTGGTGGTATTCGCGCTCGTTGATTTCTTCCTCCTGCGGCAGCGGCTCGAGCTCAACCATGGCGAGATTGCAGCGCGAGGAGAACGTGCCGTCTTCGTCCAGCACATAAGCGATGCCGCCCGACATCCCGGCCGCGAAATTGCGGCCGGTGCGCCCAAGCACGACGACGATGCCGCCAGTCATGTATTCGCAGCAATGGTCGCCGGCGCCCTCGACCACCGCAAGGGCGCCCGAATTGCGCACCGCAAAGCGCTCCCCGGCGATGCCACGCAAATAGCATTCACCTTCGATCGCACCGTAGAGCACGGTATTACCGACGATGATGGATTCCTCCGGCACGATACCGGCATCGATCGCCGGACGCACGATGATGCGGCCGCCGGAAAGGCCCTTGCCCACATAGTCGTTCGCCTCGCCTTCGAGCTCGAAAGTGATTCCACGCGCGAGCCAGGCCCCGAAGCTCTGCCCGGCGGTGCCGGTCAGCTTTACGTGGATCGTATCGGCCGGCAGACCGGTGTGCCCATAGCGTTTGGCGACTTCGCCCGACAGCATCGCGCCGGCGGCCCGGTCGATGTTCTTGATCGTGGCGTTGATGCGCACCGGAGCGCCGCGGTCGAGCGCCGCCTGCGCGTCGGCGATCAGCTTGCGATCAAGGATGTCGTGGATCTTGTGATCCTGCGCCTCGCTCCGGTGGATCGCCACGCCCGGCCCGGCCTGCGGCTTGAAGAACAGCTTGGAGAAATCAAGCCCCTTGGCCTTCCAATGCTTGATGACTTCCCGCCGGTCGAGCATCTGCATCTGCCCGATCATCTCGTCGAAGGTGCGGTAGCCCATCATCGCCATCAGCTCGCGCACCTCTTCGGCGACGAAGAAGAAGAAATTGATCACGTGCTCGGGCTGGCCCTGGAAACGCTTGCGCAACACCGGGTCCTGAGTGGCGACGCCGACCGGGCAGGTATTGAGGTGGCATTTGCGCATCATGATGCAGCCGGCGGCGATCAGCGGCGCGGTCGAGAAGCCGAACTCGTCGGCGCCCAGCAGTGCTCCGACCACGACGTCGCGTCCGGTGCGGATGCCGCCATCGACTTGCACGCTGATGCGCCCGCGCAAGCGGTTGGCGACCAAAGTTTGATGTGTTTCCGCGAGCCCGATCTCCCAGGGCGACCCGGCATGCTTTATCGAGGTGAGCGGCGATGCGCCGGTGCCCCCCTCGAAACCCGCTATGGTGACGTGGTCTGCGCGCGCCTTGGAGACGCCGGCCGCGACGGTGCCGACCCCGACCTCGGACACGAGCTTCACCGAGACCAAACCGTCCGGATTGACGTTCTTCAGGTCGAAGATCAGCTGCGCGAGATCCTCGATCGAGTAAATGTCATGATGTGGCGGCGGTGAGATCAGGCCGACGCCAGGCGTGGAGTGGCGCACCTTGGCGATCACCTGGTCGACCTTGTGGCCGGGCAACTGGCCGCCTTCACCCGGCTTGGCGCCCTGCGCCATCTTGATCTGCATCATGTCGGAGTTGACCAGATATTCGGTCGTCACCCCGAAGCGGCCGGAAGCGACCTGCTTGATCGAGGAGCGCATGGAATCGCCGTTGGGCAGCGGCCGGAAGCGGTCGGCCTCCTCGCCGCCTTCACCGGTGTTCGACCTGCCGCCGATGCGGTTCATGGCCACTGCGAGCGTGGTATGGGCCTCGCGCGAAATCGAGCCGAACGACATGGCACCGGTGGCGAAGCGACGGACGATCGACTTCGCGGGCTCGACCTCCTCGATCGGCACCGGCTTGCGGCCGTCTTCATCGGCGGCTCGCAGGCGGAACAGGCCGCGGATGGTCAACAAGTTCTCCGACTGCTCGTTGATCAGCTTGGCGAAGGCGCGGAACTTCTCATACGAGTTGCCGCGCACCGCATGCTGCAGCGCCGATACCGTCGCCGCGGTCCAAGCGTGGTCCTCGCCGCGCTGACGGAATTGATACTCGCCGCCGACATCGAGTGCGCTGCGATAGATGGGAGAAGAGCCGAAGGCATCGCGATGTCGCCGGACCGATTCTTCGGCGATCTGCGCCAAGCCAACACCCTCGATTCGGGTGGCGGTGCCGGTGAAATATTCCGCCACGAAATCGGACTTCAGACCGACGGCGTCGAAGATCTGCGCGCCGCAATAGGACTGATAGGTGGAGATGCCCATCTTGGACATCACCTTGAGGAGGCCCTTGTCGATGGATTTGATGTAGCGCTTGACGACCTCTTTCGGATCGAGCCTGTCGGGCAACTCCTCGTTGGCCGCGATCAGGGTCTCGAACGCGAGGTAGGGATTGATCGCCTCAGCGCCGTAGCCGGCGAGGCAGCAGAAGTGATGCACCTCGCGCGGCTCTCCACTCTCCATCACCAGGCCGACCGAGGTGCGCAGGCCCTGGCGGATGAGGTGGTGATGCGCGGCCGCGCAGGCGAGCAGCGAAGGGATCGGGATGTTCTGCGCCCCGGCGCGGCGGTCCGACAGGATAATGATATTGATGCCCTCGCGCACCGCGGCCTCGGCCCGCGCGCACAGCGCGTCGAGCGCATCCTTCAGTCCGGCGGCGCCGGTCTCTGCCGGCCAGGTGGTATCGAGCGTGCGCGAGCGGAAGTGGTCGCCGATCTCGGAGATCGCGCGGATCTTTTCCAGATCGGCATTGGTGAGGATCGGTTGGCGCACCTCCAGCCGCTTGGTGGTCGAGCCCCCTTCCAGATCGAACAGGTTTGGGCGTGGACCGATGATCGATACCAGGCTCATGACCAGCTCCTCGCGGATAGGATCGATCGGCGGGTTGGTGACCTGCGCGAAGTTCTGCTTGAAGTAGGTGAACAGGAGCTTCGACTTGCTCGACAGCGCCGAGATTGGCGAGTCGTTGCCCATCGAGCCGACCGCTTCCTCGCCCAGCGCCGCCATCGGGGCCATCAGGATGCGCAGGTCTTCCTGTGTATAGCCGAAGGCCTGTTGGCGATCGAGCAAAGCGACATTGGACAGGGCCGTCTCATGGGCGACCGCGGGCAGATCCTCGAGCACGATCTGATTGCGGGTGAGCCACTGCCGGTAAGGATGGCGACGCGACAGCGAGGCCTTGATCTCCTCATCGGGAATGAGGCGGCCCTGCTCGAGATCGACCAACAGCATCTTGCCGGGCTGCAGCCGCCACTTGGTGACGATCTCGCGCTCAGGGATCGGCAATACCCCCATCTCGGAGGCCATGATGATCCGATCGTCGCGGGTGACGAAATAGCGGGCGGGGCGCAGGCCGTTGCGATCGAGCGTCGCGCCGATCTGCCGGCCGTCCGTGAAGGCGATCGCCGCAGGTCCGTCCCACGGCTCCATCAGCGCCGCGTTGTACTCGTAGAAAGCGCGCCGCTCCTCGTCCATCAGCGGGTTTCCGGCCCAAGCCTCCGGAATCATCATCATCACGGCGTGCGCGAGCCCGTAGCCGCCCTGCACCAGGAACTCGAGCGCATTGTCGAAGCAGGCCGTATCCGACTGGCCCTCGTAGGAGATCGGCCACAATTTGCTGATCTCATCGCCGAACAGCGGCGAAGCAACCGAGGCTTGGCGTGCGGCCATCCAGTTGAGATTGCCGCGCAGCGTGTTGATCTCGCCGTTGTGCGCCACCATCCGGTAGGGATGCGCGAGCGACCAGGTCGGGAACGTGTTGGTGGAAAAGCGCTGGTGGACCAGCGCGAGTGCGCTGGTGAATTCCGGATCGTGCAGGTCCGGATAGTAGGTGCCGAGCTGGTCGGCGAGGAACATGCCTTTGTAGATGACCGTACGGCAGGAGATCGACACCGGATAATAACCGGCGAGGTGGCGCTCGCGCCGCTGATAGATCGCGTTGGAGATCGCCTTGCGCAAAAGATACAGGCGCCGCTCGAACTCGGTCTCGTCCTTGATCTTCTTGCCGCGGCCGATGAACACTTGCTGGTGCACCGGCTCGGTCGGCCGGACCGATTCGCCGAGCGTCGAGTTGTCGACCGGCACGTCGCGCCAGCCGATGAGCGTCATGCCTTCGCGCCGGATCATCTCCGCGTAGATGTCGCGGATCACCTGCCGCCAGTCGGGGTCGCGCGGCATGAACAAAGCCCCGACCGCGTACTCTCCGGCTGCCGGCAAGCGGAAGCCTCCGCGACGCGCCACCGCGGCGAAGAAGGCGTGCGGAATCTGAACCAGAATACCGGCGCCATCGCCGGCGCGGGGATCGGCGCCGACCGCGCCACGATGCTCAAGATTGCACAGGATGGCGAGCGCGTCCTCGACGATCTTGTGGGACCCTCGCCCTTTGATATCGGCAATGAAACCGACCCCGCAGGAGCCCTTGCCGGCTGCGGGGTCGTACAGTCCTTGCATTGCGGGCAATCCCACCTCCGCGGCCGGCTTCACGACCGGCCCGGCCGATACGGCCGTAACCGAGCCCCGCGCCGGTCCTGCTCCGCGATTCCTGATCTCGCCCATCTCAAACCTCGCGTTCTGCCTCCGCGGCGACCCTCCAAGATCAGGGAAGGGCTGCGGGGGGCACGGCGCACCCTGCGCGTTCCGTGGCGCTGTTTCGCGCCTCGGCAAACTGGCCTGTCGCCGCTCAATCGCGTCGCCGGTCTCAGGCTCCGGTCCTGGCTCTGGTCATTGGCGGCCGCGTTGCCCTGGCCACCTTTCGGCCAAGGCGCAAAGCCGCTTCATTGTCGATCAGGCAGCAGGCGCGATGCCCAACGCACCGCTCATTCCCCGCCCGCAAAGTCTCGAAACCACCAAGCCCCAGAGCCCGCCCGCGACCGCGGCGAACAGACGCCGACTGGGTCAGCAACACTGTCCTAACGCAGCCTGCCAAATTTTAGCTGCGGAGACAAGCGTTCGCCTAATGCAAAATTGCTTCGGGCCGGCCCTTTTCAACCCCCGCCTTACAAGATCGTTCGCCGAGACGGCAGCCCGCGCCGATTCTCTTCATTTGCCTGATTTTGGTCGCGAGCCTTTCCTAGCCTGCGAGCGCCAAGCAGAAGGAGGCCTGCCATGAAGAAGCAAATCGCAGTTTGCGCCGGGCTCCTCCTCGGCATCGGAAGCGTCCAGGCGCAAGCCATCTACGCGGGCCCCGGCCCGTTCGAGCCGTCTGCCGTCCTACCGCCTTATGAAATCATGTCGATCGTGCGCTCAACCGGACTTGCGCCGCTCACCCGTCCGATGCGCCGCGGCTCGTACTACGTGCTGGTCGCGGTCGACCGAGTTGGCCGGCAAATGCGGGTCGTGGTCGATGCCCAGCTGGGTGATATCGTGAATATGCGCCCTGCCACGGCGGCCGGCCCCTTTGGTGCAGAACCGGGCCGCCTCAGCCCGGTGCCGGGAGCGCCGCCGCCTGATGCGGCCGCAGCCACAGGTGCCTACGGGGCGCACCCCGGGGCAGACAACGGCACCGGCAACTCCAGTCCCGGTACCGCGCCGCCGCGATCCGCCGCCAATCCCCACGCCGCGGGCCCCGCTGCGCCGGTGAGCGCATCAAGCCCTGTCGCACAGCCGCAGACCCGCATGGCTGTTGGCGAGCCGGCATTGCCGCCGCCCCCGCCGTTGCCGCGGCCGCGTCCCAAGCTCGCGCTGAACGAGGCGCCCCCTGTGGCGGCGGTTCCCCCGCCCGCTCCAGCGGCTGCAAAAGCTCCCGCAGCCGTTACTTCTGAGCCTTCCCAGGTTCCACCTTCGCCGGACGCCGCCCAGATCGAGTAAGTCCGAGGCAATAAAGAAGCGCCCCGAAAAAGAAGCGCCCCGAAATCGGGGCGCCTCGGCTCAATTCTGCAGCCGCAACAGCGGCGTTTTCAGCTTGTGATCAGCGGCCTCTTTAGGCTGCCTTCGCGTCGGCCACTTTGGCGTCGACCACGTTGGTCTTGCCGTTTCCGATCTGGATCTGGCGCGGCTTCTTCGCCTCGGGGACCTCGCGCGTCAGGTCAACGTGCAACAGGCCATTCTCGAGGTGAGCGCCCTTGACCTCCACATGGTCGGCGAGCTGGAACACGCGCTCGAAGGCGCGCGCGGCAATGCCTTGATAGAGCAGCTCTCCGGTTTTCTGGTCGGTCTTGGTCTGCTTGTCGCCGCGGATCGTCAGCGTGTTTTCCTTGGCCACGATGCTGAGCTCAGGCTCGGAAAATCCGGCTACCGCTACGCTGATGCGATAGGCGTTCTCCCCGGTCCGCTCGATATTGTAGGGCGGGTATCCGGGAGTGCCGGCATCGAAGCCCGACGACACCTGGTCGAGCAAAGAAAACAACCGATCGAAGCCGACGGTGGAACGATAGAGGGGAGCAAGATTGAAAGTCTGCACGGCATATCCTCCGCTTTGAGCGAAATGCGATTGGTCCGCCACATGGCACGGACCGGTTGAGGTTGTGCAACCGTTAGGGCCTGCACAGACCGTCATGTGGGTGGCCAAGAGGCTTTTTCAAGAGGCCTAAGCTCCTTGCCGCGCGAGGTTTTTCGAGCTTTCGCCGGCCACCCTAACCAGCCTGCCGTCACCAGCCCAGACCAGTCGGTTCAACCCTGGCGCCAAGCACGTGCGCCATTGAGCGCGCCTTCCGTGCTGATATAACGCCAAACAAATCGCCGCACTGATTCTGGACGTGCAGCTTCTCTTTGAGATGGAGCCTTCTGCTTGAAGTCATGACGCTCGTCTCAATCCCAGCCAACCCGGTTCCGGAAGATGTGGTGTCCGGAACCTTGAAGACTCCCGACGGTGTTGCATTACGCTTCGCCCGTTGGGCGCCGCCGCCGGGACGCAAAGGCACGGTTTGCCTGTTCCAGGGTCGTGCCGAGTTCATCGAAAAGTATTTCGAGACGGTGCGCGACCTGCGCGCCCGCGGTTTTGCGGTCGCAACATTGGATTGGCGCGGACAGGGCCTGTCGGAGCGTGCGCTGCGCAACCCGCGCAAGGGCTATGTCAGGGATTTCTCCCGCTATGATGTGGACCTCGACACCTTCATCCGCGAGGTGGTGCTGCCCGATTGCCCGCCGCCATTCTTTGCTCTCGCGCATTCCATGGGGGCTTCGATCCTGTTGCGGGCCGCCTACCAGGGGCACCGGTGGTTCGACCGTACGGTCCTGCTCGCCCCGATGATCGCATTGCCGGGCATGCGCCGGTCCTCGCTGACGCGATCGAGCGTTCGGGCGCTGAGATTGGTCGGCCTCGGCGGCGCCTATGTGCCGGGCGGCGACGCTTCGGTGATGATGCAGCGTCCGTTCATTGGCAACTTGCTCACCTCCGATCCTGTGCGGTATGCGCGCAACACCGCCGTCATCGAAGCTGAGCCGGCGCTGGCGGTCGGCTGGCCGACGGTCGCGTGGACCGATTCCGCCCTGAAAGCCATGAGGCAGCTGCAGGAGCCGAATTTCCCGACCCGCATTCGCCAACCCATGCTGATCATCGCCGCTGGCCATGATCGAATCGTCTCGACGCCGGCGATCGATGAATTCGCGATCCGCTTGCGGGCCGGCTCGCATCTCATTGTGCCGGGCAGCCGCCACGAGCTATTGATGGAGCAGGACCGCTTCCGCATGCAGGTGCTCGCCGCGTTCGATGCCTTCGTGCCCGGAACGCCGATCTTCACCTGAGCGGGCGGCAAGCGCTGGCGGCGCTTCCCAGGCGCCAAATACCCTCCCCGCCCCAATAGGAACCGCGACCTTTACGCGCCAGCTGCGGATATTGGCTTATCCGCATCAGCGGCCTATAAGTCCCGCATCCCCCTTGCGAAAGAGCCGCACGAGCGAAGGAAAGAGCACCCATGCACGAGGTGACCGATAGGAAGCACTGGCACGAGCCCAGTGGAGAAAACAGAGCGGGATTCGGCAAGTTCGGCCGACCGAAAACACCCTATGATCTGTTCATGGAATCGGAAGGCATCCCGATCTTCCGCGACATTGGGCTCAAGAACGCGACCCAATTGCCGATGGCGCCGTGGAAGCGGCTGGGCGGGCGCGGGAGCTATATCCAATTGCACGGCACCGAGGGCAAGTGGGGCAGCTACGTGGTGGAGATCCCGGGCGCCGGCGCGCTCAATGCGGAGAAACATCTCTACGAAGAGATTTACATGGTGGCGGAGGGCCGCGGCACCACGGAGGTCTGGCTCGAAGGCGACACCAAGAAGCACGTCTTCGAGTGGCAGCGCGGGTCGTTGTTCTCGATTCCTGTGAACGCCATGCATCGCCTGGTCAACGCGAGCTCCTCGCCGGCGATCCTGATCGGCGGCACCACCGCGCCAAACTTGATGAATCTGGTCAACAACACCGATTTCATCTTCAACACACCATACCAGTTCAAGGAGCGTTTCAGCGGCGCGGACGACTTCTACAAGTACAAGGACGATATCGAGCCCGATCCGGTGCGCGGACTGGCGATGCGCCGCACCAACTTCGTGCCCGATGTCGTGCATTGCGACCTGCCGCTCGACAACCGCCGCTCGCCCGGCTGGCGCCGGGTCGAGCCGTTCATGACCGGCAACACGTTCTATCTTTGGATCGGGCAACACGAGAACGGGCGCTATTCCAAGGCGCATGCCCACACTTCGGCGGCAGTGCTGATCTGCTTGACCGGCAAGGGCTACACATACACTTGGCCGGAGCGCTACGGGGTCACCCCGTGGAAGGACGGCCATGCCGACAAGGTCAAGCGCGTCGACTACGAGCCGTTCGGCATGGTGTCGGCAGCGCCGGGAGGTGCGCGTTGGTACCACCAGCATTTCGGTGCTTCAAAGGAGCCGTTTCGGTTAACCGCCTGGTTTGGCCCGCACAATCCCGGACGCGAGCCGGGTCCTCCGGGCGAGAAGCACACGGACTACACGGCGATGGACATTCCGGAGGGCGGAACCGCGATCCCCTATTACATGGAGGATCCGTTCCTGCGCGAGGAGTATTCCGCCAAGCTCAAGGCCGAGGGTGTCGAGAACCGGATGGAGCCCGACTTCTACAAGAAGGGCGCGGCGGTGCCGAAGTTCGTGGGCGCCTGACCGGCAACGATCAGCTTCGCCAAAATGGCCAAGCTCCGGCGGACTTCGTGCGCCGGAGCTTTGTTTGTGGGCCTGCTCCGGGGCGGACAGCGGGAAGAAAGAAGAACATCAGCAAAGGTGGCTTGGGAGCGTTGAGCAGATGAATGACGAGAGCGCCGGCGGGCGAATTTTCTTCTCGAGCACCGGGCGTTCGCTCGTCGAGGAAGACGAGATCGTGGTGCTCAGCGTGGGGGTCGACATCGGCTCGTCGACCTCGCATCTGGTGTTCTCCAGAATCGTCCTCGAGCGCCTGGACAGCCGCTACGTGGTCTCGACCCGAGAGACCTTCTACGAATCCGATATCCTGCTCACGCCGTATTCGGCCGAGGAAACCATCGATGCAGAGGCGCTCGGCGCCTTCATCGAACGCCAGTACAAGGATGCCAAGGTCGACCCCGAGGAGATCGATACCGGAGCCTTGATCCTGACCGGTGTCGCGGTGCGCCGTCGCAATGCGCGTAAGATCGGCGAGTTATTTGCTGCACAGGCCGGCAAGATGGTCGCGGTGTCGGCCGGCGACAATCTCGAGACCGTAATGGCGGCCTATGGGTCGGGCGCGGTCGCCCGCTCGATCCGCGACCGCACCACGGTGATGAATGTCGATGTCGGCGGCGGCACCGCCAAGATCTCGATCTGCAGCGAGGGCCGAGTGAACGATTTGACCGCCATCGATGTCGGCGCGCGCCTGGTGTGCCTCGACCAATCCGGGCGGATCGTGCGCATCGAGGAGGCGGCGCGCCGCTTTGCCCGCGAGCTCGGCGTCAGGCTCGAGATTGGCGAGCCTCTGTCCTCGGAAGCTGCGCGCGCCCTTGCCACACGGATGACCGACCGCCTGTTTGAAGCGATGGCTGGGGGCTCGCCGACTGCGGACGGCCACGGCTTGCTGCGCCTCGACCCGCTCACGGCCCGCATGCCCATCGATCAGATCACCTTCTCGGGCGGGGTCTCCGAATACATCTACGGCCGGGAGGCCGGGACCTTCGGTGATCTGGGCGCGCTGCTCGCACAGGAGATCCGCGCGCGGCTCGCCAATTCTCCGATGAAGCTCGAACCTTCCACCGAAGGCATTCGCGCGACCGTCATCGGCGCCTCGCAATACACCACGCAGGTGAGCGGCTCGACGATCTTCGTCTCGCCCATGGAGGCGCTGCCGCTGCGCAACGTGCCGGTGATCGCGCCGGCGCTCGACTTAGAGGCCGAGAGCATCGACCAAGCGGCGGTCGCGGGCTCGATCAAGGGGGTGCTGAAACGGCTTGATCTCGGCGGCGGCGACACGCCGGTCGCGGTGTTCGTGCCCTGGCGCGGCTCGGCGACCTTCCGCCGGCTCGAGGACTTCTGCCGCGGCGCGACTTCGGGCCTCGCCGACATACTGGCTAACGGCCATCCGCTGGTGCTGGTCGGGGACGGTGATGTCGGCGGACTGTTGGGGATTCATCTGCGCGAAGAGATGCATCTTGCCAACGCAATTATCTCTGTCGATGGCCTCGAGCTCAAGGAGTTTGACTACATCGACATCGGCACCATGCTGCCGAGCTCGGGCGCGGTGCCGGTCGTGATCAAGTCGCTCATCTTTCCCACCAGCGCGGCAACCGGCAAGGAATGGCAGCCCGCACCGCGCGTGCTTGGGCCGGCCGCAACGCCATCGGCTTGAGGCTATTGATGGCGCGCTATCGCGTTACGGTCGATACCGGCGGGACCTTCTCGGATTTCGTCTATCTCAACGAGGAAACCGGCGAGGTCAGCATCAGCAAGGTGCCCTCGACACCGGATGATCCCTCGCGCGCCATCCTGCAAGGCATCGAGGGGCTGCTGGGCAAAGGGGTTGCGGCCGCCGATATCGCCTTCTTCTGTCATGGCACTACGGTCGGCACCAATGCTCTCCTCGAAGGCAAAGGCGTCAAGACCGGGCTCCTGGTCACGGAGGGCTTTCGCGGCATCTATCCGGTGGGCGAGCAGGCGCGCCCTTACGGGGCCGCCATCTTCGATGTGATGTACGACAAGCCGCCGCTGCTGGTGCCGCAAAGCCTGACCGGCGAAGTGAGGGAGCGCGTCGATCATCAGGGCAAGGTCCTGCGGCCGCTCGACGAGGCTGCGCTACGCGACACGTTGCGCGCGCTTGCAGCGCATAAGATCGAGTCGATCGCGGTCTGTCTGCTGTTCTCATTCCTGCGTCCGGAGCACGAAGCACGGGTGCGGGAGATCGCCCGCGAAGAGCTGCCCCAGTGCAGCGTCTCGCTTTCGAGCGAGATCGTGCCGCTGATCCGCGAATATCACCGGCTCTCGACCACCGTCATCAACGCCTATCTGCAGCCGATCCTGGCGCGCTACATCGCCCAGCTGGATCGGCGCCTGTCGGCGACCGGCATCGCCACACGGCAGAAATACGTCATGCAATCGAACGGCGGCATGGCGACCTTCCCGGCGGCCGCCCGCAAGGCAGTGACCACCGTCCTGTCGGGTCCGGCCGGTGGCGCCACCGCCGGCGCCTATGCGTGCCGCATGACGGGATTTGAGAACATCATCACCTTCGACATGGGCGGCACCTCCTGCGATGTCGCCCTGATCCGCGATGGCGATCCATTCGTTGCGAGCCGCGGCAAGATCGAGGGCCGCGACCTTGCCTTGCCGATGATGGACATCAACACCGTCAGCGCGGGCGGCGGCACCATCGCCAAAGTCGATCGCTTCGGCGCGCTGCAGGTCGGGCCCCACAGCGCCGGCGCCTATCCGGGACCAGCCTGCTACAGTCGCGGCGGCGACATGCCGACTATCACTGACTGCAATCTGGTGATGGGACACCTGAGTGCGGACAATTTCCTCGGCGGCCGGATGCGGCTTGATCTCGGCCGCGCCCGCCAGGTTGTGAAGACCAAGGTCGCCGAGCCGCTGGGGCTGCGCACGAGCCAAGCCGCCGAAGGCATCGTGCGGGTGATCGAAGTCAAGATGGAGGAAGCCATCAAGGCGATCTCCACCATGCGCGGACACGACCTGCGCGATTTCATGCTGCTCGCCTTCGGCGGGGCCGGGCCGGTGCATGCGGCGCGCATCGCCCGCGACCTCGGCATGGCCGGCCTGATCGTGCCGCTGTACCCCGGCGTCTATTCGGCGATCGGACTGATTATGTCCGACGTCAAGCACGACTATGTCCAATCGAAGATGCAGCCCCTAAACGAGCTCACCCCGGAAGCGGTGGACAAGATGTTCGAGCGGCTGGAGATGCTGGCCGTGCGTGAGCTCGAAAGCGACGGCTTTTCACCCGGGCGGATCAAGATCGAGCGCGCCCTCGACATGCGCTATGCCGGGCAGGGCTACGAGATCACGTTGCGGTGCGATGCGGGCGCGCTGCGCGAAGGCGGCTTAGGCGGGCTGCGCCGCCAGTTCGACCAGCAGCATCAATCGATGTTCGGCCACATGGCGGCGGAGCAGGCGGTGGAGGTCGTGTCCTACCGGGTGCGCGGCTTCGGCCTCGTGCCGCCGGTCGAGCTGCCGCGCTTCAAGCCGACAGGCGCGACGCTCGCCAATGCCAGGCGCGAGGTGCGGCTGGTCCGCTTCGACGGGCGCGACATCGAGTGCCCGGTCTACCAGCGCGAGCTGATTGATGTCGGCCTCACGATTCCGGGTCCTGCCATCCTCGATCAGTTTGATTGCACCACGGTGATTCATGCCGGGCAGCTCGCGCGCGTCGACGAGTGGAAGAACCTGATCGTGACACAGGAAGGTTGAGCCGATGCGGAGTCCTTCCCGCCTGCAAGTCGATGCCGTCGACCTCGAGGTGATCAAGGCGAGCCTGTCCGGCATCGTGCAGGAGATGCAGAACTCGCTGTTCCGCACCGGCTTCTCCACCATTGTGCGCGAGTCGCAGGATGCTTCCTGCGCGCTCATGAATGCGAACGGTGAGGTGGTAGCACAGCATGTGGTGCTGCCGCTGCATATCGGGGCATTTCCGGCCTGCTGCGCCGCGGTGATCAAGGAGTTCGGCGGCGAGATCGGCCAAGGCGACGCATACCTCATCAATCACCCCTACCAGGGCGGCAGTCCGCATGCGCCGGACATGGCCGTGATCACCCCAGTGTTCTTCGAGGACGCGCTCATCGGCTTTTGCGGCAGCATCGCCCACAAGAGCGATATCGGCGGACCGGTGCCGGGCAGCTGCTCGGGGCAGGCGCGGGAAACCTTTAATGAGGGCCTGCATCTTCCGGCGGTGCGCTATCAGCGCGCGTTCGCGACCAATCACGACATCGAGCGGATCATCGCCGCCAACAGCCGCACGCCGGAGCTGGTGCTGGGCGATATTCGCGGGCAGCTCGGTGCCGACCGGCTGGGTGAGAAGCGGCTCGCGGAGCTCGTCGGCAAATACGGCCGCGACAAGATTCTGGCCGCCTGGGCGCGCCTGTTCGAAATTTCCGAGGAGCGGCTGCGGGCGACCTTCGCCGAATGGAAGGATGGGCGCTTCGAGGCCGAGCGGTTCGTCGATGATGATGGGGTCGATCTCAACTCGCCGGTACGTATCCACGTGGTGGTCGAGAAAAACGGCGATCACCTGCATTTCGATTTCAGCGGCTCCGCCGACCAGACCCGCGGGCCGGCCAATGTGCGGCCGCCCCTGGTGCAGGCCGCTTGCGGCTACTGCCTCATCTCTCTGGTCGATCCGGCCATTTATGTGTGCCAGGGTCTGCTCAAGGCCTTCACCATCACGGCGCGTCCCGCAAGCGTGCTCGATCCCCGCTTCCCGGCGCCGGTCAACACATACAATCCGACTGTGCATGCGCTGGTCGATGCGGTCTACGACGCGCTCAGCAATATCGTGCCCGACAAGGTGCGGGCTGACGGCGCGGGCAGCCGCTCCATCATCATTGGGGGGCGCCATCAGCACACGGGCAAAAGCTACGTGCAATATGAGATCATTGCCGGCGGCGCCGGCGCGCGCGCCATGAAGGACGGCGCCTCCGGCATCACCGTGAACCAGAGCAACGCCATGATCGCGCCCGTCGAGATCATCGAAAGCGAGTTCCCGACCCGGCTCACGCGCTTCGAGCTGATCCAGGATTCCGGCGGCCGCGGCCGCTTCCGTGGCGGCCTGGGCATCAGGCGCGAATATCTGAACCTGGAGGACGCCCGCTTCTCCATCCGCTCCATGAAGCATGTGATTCCGCCGAGCGGATGCGCCGGCGGCGGTGCCGGGCGACCGGGCGACATCTGGATCAATCCCGGCACCAAGGACGCCAAGCGCCTCCCGACCCGCTATGCGGATTTCCCGCTGCACAAGGGCGACACGTTCCGGCTCGATGCGCCAGGCGGCGGCGGCTACGGCGATCCGCTGGCACGCGAGCCGCAGCGGGTGCTCGAGGATGTTATGGACGGGAATGTCTCGGTCGAGGCCGCCGAGCGCGACTATGGGGTGGTGCTCGCAGCCGGGACCGAACGGAAGATCGATGCGGACGCGACCGCGGCGTTGCGCCAGCAGTTGCGCATCGCCAAGTCGGAATGACCGACAACAACGCACGAGGTCGAAATGGCAGAGGACAGGGTAAAACGAACCGGCGTCATTGGGCTCGGCGCCATGGGATTGCAGATGGGCCGGCACATGGTGCTCAAGGGCTTCGCGGTCGAGGGCTACGACCTCAGCGAGGAGGCGGCCAAACGTGCGCAAAGTCATGGCATCCACATCTGTGGCTCGGTCGCCGACGTCGGCAGGAATGCCCAGGTGGTCTTCGTCATGGTGGCCAACGACAAACAGATTCACGATGTGGTCGAGCGATCGGGTCTGCTCGACGCGCTGGCGCGCGGCGCCGTGATCGCAATTGCGTCATCCTGCTCGCCGGAGACTTGCCGCAAGCTGGCAGCGCTCGCCGGCCAGAAAGGCGTTGATGTCATCGACGTGCCGCTGGTGCTCGGGCAAGAAGCAATGGATAATGGACAAGTCGTGGCTTATGTGGGCGGCGCGGATGCGGCCGTCGCCAAAGCAAAGCCCGCAATCGCGGCGTTCAGCAAGCAAGTGCTGCATGTCGGCGATGTCGGCGCTGGGCAGATCACCAAGAGCATCAACAACATGCTCTTATGGGCCTGCATGGTCGCCAATTTCGAATGTTTGAGCCTCGCCAAGAAGCTCGGCGTCGACACGCCGCGCCTGATCGAGGCGCTCGGCCATGGCAGCTGCGCCAATTGGTCTCTCTCGCGCTGGGGCAAGAGCACCGGCAAATGGGCCGAGAAGGACATGGACGTAGCGCTTGAGCTCGCGCAAGACGCCAAGATGCCGATGCCGCTCGCCGGCTTAGTCGATCAACTCGTCAAGCATCTCAATCAGGAGCGCATGAAGGCGCTGTTGTAGAAGTTCAAAGACTTCACGTCTTCTGCCATGACGCGGACCGTCGTCAGGGCGGCACCTCGAAACGGCAACGATCAGCCTGTCACCGGGCAAAAATTTCCCGGGCGCGTTGCAGGACACCTTCCGGCACGTTCAAGGTCCGCTCGACCGCCTTCTGCACCTCCTCGCCGGAGCCGACATTCAGATCGGCATCGATCTGCTTCGCATCGGCGAGGAATGCCGGATCCTTGCACATGGCCACAAAGCCATCGCGCAAAGTTTTGGTAGCCGCCGGCGACAGTCCGGGTGGACCGAAGAACGCACGGCCGATCGCGCTCGTCCCGCCGTAGAGCCCTAACAGCTGCCTGGCCTCAGGCGTGTCGCCGAGCTCGCCCAGCGCCGGAGCGTCGGGAAGCTCCGGCCCACGCTCGTTCAAGTCCTGCAGAATCACCTTGATCTTGCCCTCGCGCAGCCAGTCCGCGCGGGCGGTTTTGAGCGTGGTCCAGTTGGGCACCGCCACCTCGACCTCACCCCGCTCGACCGCAAGCAAGGCTTCGTTGGCGGACGGATAGCCCTTGATGATCTTGAACTTGGTGCCGATGACCGCGTTGAGCAGCGTCGACACGGTCTCGGCCACATTGCCGGCGCCGGTGCCGGCGACGGTCGCCTCGAAGTGCTTGGCATCCTCGATCGATTGCACCTTGGCGGTATGCCAAATCGCATGCACCGCGTTGCTGGCCGCTACACGGCCGATCCAGACGAGCTTGCGTGCATCGAATTGGGCGGCCGGATTGCGCAGCGCCTGCTCGACCGCGATCGTGTCGGTCACGATGCCGAGCGCCGTTCCGTCCTTGGGTGCAACGTTGTAGATGTAATTTGCGGCCCGCAGCGTACCTGCGCCCGGCATGTTCTCCGGCACGACGGTCGGATTGCCCGGCAGAAAGTGGCCGAGATGACGGGAGACCAGCCGGCCCATCAGGTCATAGGTACCGCCTGCCGAGTTGCCGATGTAGATCGTGATGGTCTTGCGGGAGAAGTCCGTCTGCTGGGCATGGCCGGTGCCAGCGCCAAGGCAGAAAATCGCGACTGCCGCGAGCAGATGGTTCAGCTTCATGGACTGATAAGGCCCTGTCTCCGATCCGGAGCCCGACTCTACCGGCCAATTTGGGGGGCAACAACGCCGGCTCGGCGATGCGTCGTCGTACCGCAGCATCATCCCGGCTGGGAAGCGGATCTATGCCGTGGGAAGATCTGGGCTAATGGAGCGGCGTATGGGCACGGCCTTGGCGGCGGCGGCCGGCCTTGGCGGCGGCGGCCGCCGATAGCGATGTTCCTAAGCCACAGCTCGGCGCTCTTGGCTGCGCTCTTGGCTCTTGACGGCCGCACCGGCAACTTCGAGCCGGAAGAAGGCGATGCGGTCCCTCATCGCCTGCGACTGCTCCGTGAGGGTCTTGGCGGTGTCGGTGTTGTCCGCGACAAGCGCGGTGTTCTGCTGCACGACCTCGTCCATCTGCGTCAACGCACGATTGACCTGCTCCAACCCCGCCGATTGCTCGGCGCTGGCATTGGCGATGTCAGCGACGATGTCGGCAACCTTGTTGATGGATTCCACAATTTCGGTGAGCGCGGCGCCGGCACGGTTGACCAGTTCCACGCCTTCATGCACGCGTTCGGAGCTGTTGGCGATCAGGCCCGTGATGTTCTTGGCGGCTTCCGAAGAGCGTTGCGCCAGCCCGCGCACCTCCGACGCCACCACCGCAAAGCCGCGTCCTGCGTCCCCGGCGCGCGCGGCTTCGACCGCCGCATTCAGCGCCAGCAAATTCGTCTGTCGCGCGATCTCGTCGATCACGCCGATGATGTCGGAAATCTGCCGCGAGGATTCCTCGATCCTTGACATTGCCTGGACCGCCTCCGCCACCACTTTGCCGCCGCGATCCGCCACCAAGCGCGTGCCGCTGGTCAAGCTGTCCGCCTGCCGAGCATTTTCGGCATTGGTCTTCACGGTCGCCGATATCTCCTCCATGGCGGCGGAGGTTTCCTCGAGATTGGCGCCCTGTTGCTCCATCCGCTGTGAGAGATGGCCGGTCGCCGAGGTGATCTGGCCAGCAGCGCCCGCAACCTTCCGGGTCGCATCTGCAACCGCAAGAATCATCTCGCGCAGCCGCCCGACCGCTGAATTGAAGTCGTCCTTGATCTGTCGGTACGCGTCGGGAATTTCGTCGGTGAGGCGGAACGTAAAATCGCCCTCTGAGAGCTTGCTCAAATCCCAAGCAAACGGAAGGCCCGCGCCTGCTCCTCGGAGGCTTTCGCGCGCTCGGCCGCCACCTGCGCCTGAGATTCCGCCTCCACTTGCGCCCTTCGGGACTCGGCTTGCTGCCGGCGAACCAACTCCTCGGCCTCGCCGCGCGCCTTGGCAAATGCGAGCAGCTTGAATTCCTCCACCGCCTTGGCCACTGCGCCGATCTCATCGCTGCGTTCGAGCCCGGGCAGCACCACCTCGAAATCGCCGCCGGCGAGCTTGAGCATCGCATCGCGAATCTGCAGCAGCGGCGAGATCACCAGGCGAGCGACGATCATCGTCATGCTGATCGCCAGCGCAACCGCCGCCGCCAGCAGACCGAGCTGAAGGATGAGCTTGGCAAGCGCGATCGAATACTCCTCCGCGGCGTGGGTTTTAGCGGCATCGAGCGCCGCGTCCGCGACTCCCAGCAGCGAAGCGAGTTTCGCCACCGACATCGGCGACCATTGATCGACGGTTACACCGGGAGACTGACCGGCGACCAAGGCCTTGATGGCCTTGGTGCGCGTGGCCGGATAATCGCTGTCGAAATATTCCTGCTTGGCCTTGTCCATGGCCGCCACGAAGGGCGGCGGCATCGGCAAAGCTGCGGCGATATCCTGGAGCGTCGCCCACGCGGTCTCGACCTTGCTGACATTGGCGGTGTACTTGAGCATGGCATCAGCCGGAAGCGGCTGCCCGGCAAGCGTGTTCGACACGACGACCGAGGCATCCCCGCCCGCATTGCGCACGGTCCAGGCGAGTTGCTTGACCTCCATCAACTGATCGACGAAAGCGTCCTGCAGTGCGATCAGTCGAACCAACCGCGTGGACAGCTTGTCCAACGTCTCGAGCAGCCCATCGGCTTCGCCGACGAACTCCTCGCTCAGTCCCGAGCGACGCTCCGCCTTGGGCTTGAGGAAGGCGGCCGCAGTTTCCTGGTGAAGCGCCTCAAGCCGCTTGATTCGCTGCGCCAGATCTGCAGTGACTTGTTGCTGCTCGGCGAATTCCACCGCATCCAACGCCTTCAGGGCCGCATGTAGAGCCGGCACCTCATCACGGCGCGACTGAATCATGAGATTGTTTGGGGTGGCTATCGGCTTTTGACTCAGCAGGTCGCGAAAGGTGGCCGCGCGGTCGACCCGTAAATTGTGCAGGCTCGTAAACAGATAACCGGAGGCTTCCGCGACAGCCGCGATTCGATTGGCGGTGCGCAACCGCTCCCATGAACTCCAGGCGCTCATGGCGAGCGAGACCACGATGGCGGCGCCCAAAGTCGCGATCACCGACTTCAGCAGCGCATTGACCGATAAATTCTTGAGCACGTTCGACCCCCGGCTCGGATACAAAGTTTTTACGGACGAACGGTAAATGCCGGGTAAAACGCGAGACCGGACGGACGGGAGCGGGCGCAGACGCAAGAACGGGCAACGGCCGGGTGGCCGCTGCCCGCAACAGGTTAGAAGTTATTGTTGAAGCCTTGATAGTTGAGGGCTTGGCGGCTACTTCGCGGCGACCTTCTTGCGCTTGAAGTTGCCGAGACCCGGCCGGTAAGTCTTCTCGTCGAGGAACTGGCGCATGCCTTCCTGCCGGCTGTTCTCCTTGTCGTTGTGCTTGAGCGCATCGCTCTTGGCATTGAGATAGTCGGCGGCTTGCGGCTCATTCATGAAGCGCACCGCGCGGATGCCCTCCTTGGTGTAGCGCAGCACCGCCGGGCTTTTCTCCATCAGCTTCTTGGCGAGCTTAATGGTCTCCACCTTGAGCTGCGCCTTCGGGTAGGAGAAGTTGACGAAACCAATCTCCTTTGCCTTCTTGCCATCGAAAGTATCGCCGGTCATCGCGTAATAGAGCGCATCGCGATAGTTCATCGTCTGCGCCACGTTCCACGACACGATGCCACCCGGTAAGATGCCCCAGTTCACCTCCGAGAGGCCGAAGATCGCCTCGTCGGCCGCGAGCGCGAAATCGCAGGCGCAGACCTGGGTGAAGCCGCCGCCGAAGCAAAAGCCGTTGACCATCGCGATGGTCGGCATCGGGAAAGTCGACAGCTTCTGCCAACGCCACTGATTGGAAGCGCGGCGCGCCTTGTGCCGCATCTTCGGATCAGTCTCGGTGCCGCGGAAATACAGCTTGATGTCCTGGCCGGCGCAGAACGCCTCGCCGGCACCGGTGATCACCAGCACCTGGGTCTCTTCATCGACCGCCAGATCATCGAGCGCCTCGTCCATCTCCAGATGCAGCTGCGGGCTCATGGCGTTGCGCTTGTCCGGACGGTTGAAGATCACCCAGGTGATGCCGTCCTCCTTCTCGATCTTGATGGTCTCGTAGCTCTTGGCTGCCATTGTTGTCTCCTTGGCTCCTCGCTTGGCTGGTTCAGCTGAAATATGATCGCATCATTAGCCCTAACCATCCCGCCCCGGCAAGGCGAAGGCGCGCTCGGGGGCGAAGAGGAGCCACACCTCTCCGTCGGTGGGCAGGGCGAAATCGGAAGCGGCCGAAACTTGCAGGGAGACGCCGTCGCTGACGACGTCGATGCGCCGGCTCGCCCCCAAGAAAGTGACGCCGCTGATACGACCGGTGAGGCAATTCTCGCCTCCGCTCACCGGAGGCTCGAGAGAAAGGCGAATGCTTTCGGGCCGCAAGGAGACTGATACGGCGGCAGGAACGGCGATTTGCTGTGGGACCGCGCATTGGATCCGCCGTCCGTTCAAGACCTCGACCTCGCCGCGACCGGCGGACATAGCCGTAAGGCGCCCGGGCAGCAGGTTGGTGGCTCCGACAAAACGAGCCACGAAGGTATTGGCGGGCCGGAAGTAGATGTCCTGCGGAGAGCCGATCTGGATGATCCGGCCGCGCTCGATCACCGCGATCTGGTCCGACAATGCGAGCGCTTCGGATTGGTCGTGGGTCACATAGACGGTGGTGATGCCGATCTTGCTCTGCAGGCGCTTGAGCTCGGTGCGCATGTCGTCGCGCAATTGGGCATCGAGATTGGACAGCGGCTCATCGAGCAGCAACAATCCGGGCTCGTGCACGATGGCGCGGGCAAGCGCCACCCGCTGCTGCTGTCCGCCGGAGAGGCGCGTGGCCGAGCGCTCCTGAAAGCCGTCGAGATCGACCACCGCAAGCGCACGGCGCACCGCTTCGGCAATATCGGCACGTCGACCACGCCTTGCGACCGTCAGCGGGAACGCGACGTTCTCGGCGACCGTCATGTGCGGCCAGATCGCGTACGACTGGAATACCATGCCGATCGCGCGCTGCTCGACCGGAACGTTGACGCGCTCCTTGGCATCGAACAGGCGCCGGTCGTCGACCGCGATGCTGCCGGCATCAGGCGTCTCAAGCCCGGCGATGCAGCGCAGCGTCGTGGTCTTGCCGCAGCCGGAGGGGCCGAGCAGCGTGAAGAAAGTGCCCTTGGCGAGCGCAAAACTTGCGTCACGAATGCCGCCGACGATCTGATCTGTCGCGTTCTCGAAAACTTTGCTCAGACCCTCGACCCGCAACATCGGCATCCTCACGCGCCATGGTCGGCAAGGACGACGAGTCCGTCAAGGGCGACACCCCCGCGCCGGCGCAGCAAGAACGGATTGACATCAACTGATTGGATGCGGCCGTCGGCGTCCAGCATCAGCGCCGAGAGGCCGATCAGGGCGCGCACCAAGGCCTTGACGTCGAGCGGCGGCTGGCCGCGATAGCCGTGCACCAACTTACCGGCACGGGTGCGCGCAATGAGCGCAAGCGCCCGCTCTTCGTTGAGCGGCGGCGGGGCGAGGGCAACATCACGATAGAGCTCGAGCGCAACCCCGCCGGAGCCGAACAGGATGACCGGTCCGACCTCGGGATCGAGATTGGCGCCGAGCACGAGCTCAAGCCCGTCCGACACTTGTTCCGCCACGAGCACGCCCTCGGGTTGTCCGCCGCTATGGCGCACAACGGCGTCGACGATCTCCTTGTAAGCCGCACGCACTGCCTTTGCGGAATCGAGGCCAAGCTTGACAGCACCGATGTCGGATTTGTGCGGCAGCGCCGCGCTTACCGCCTTGGCGACGACCGGATAACCGATCACCTTGGCCATGGCCACAGCCTTGTCGGCGCTGCGCGCCACCGCTTCAGCAGGACCAAGCAATCCATAGGCCTTGAGCAATTTCTTAGACTGCACTTCGTTGAGCGTACGGGCACCAGCTTTGCCGCCTTGTACTAGAATTTTGTCAAGGCGCGCCTTCCCCTTCGATCCGGTCGGCGGCGCAGTCGGCACGCTATGCCCGGCGCGCGCCGCGTAATCGCTGAGCGCACGCACGGTGCGCAAGGTCTTGTCGACCTCCTGCAGGCAGGGGACGTGGGGCAAGCTGGCGCGGAACGCGCGGCTATAATCCGACAGCCCGTGCGAGCCCATGCTGAACTGCACGATCGGCTTTTTCGCCCGCGCAGCGATCTCCTCGACCGCGCGCATATTGGCTTCGGCGCGGTCCATGCCGGCTGCGCGCGGCAGTTCAGCCTGCAACAGCACCAGGTCGATGCCCGGATCATCCAGCATAGCCTCGATGCATTTCACGTAGCTTTCCCGGTTCGTGAGCCCGGTAAAGCCGGAATCGAGCGGATTGCCGACGATAGTGCCGACGCCCAGCACTGCGGCGAGCCGCTCGCGCGTTGATGGCGCAAGGGCCGCGAACGCAAGGCCGTTGGCGGCTGCCGCATCCAGCAACAGCCCGCGCAGCGCGCCGGAGAAGGTGATTGCGCCTAGCCGCAACCCCTCACGCTGCTCCCCTCCCCGCAAGCCAGGAGAGGAAGCAGCAAGCACCTCGCGCTGACGGCGAAGCGAAGACAGCGGCGGCGCATGCAGGATGTATTCGACGCTCTCGACCACGTCGTCGACGGTGCGCACGCGCAGCACGCCGGCTCCGCCCGCGACCGCGTCGAAGGCCTCCATGGCCCCGGCCAACGCCCCGGTGTGCGCGAGCGCCGCCGCGCGGCCTTCGGCAGAGGCGCCGAGCTTCATCATCACGATGGGCTTGCCGGCCGCGCGTGCCATGCGACACGCTGCCATGAAGGCCGCCGGGTTCTGCACCGCCTCGAGATAAGAGACGATCACGGCGATGTCGTCGTTCATGGCATAGTAGGCGATGTAATCCGCGCTCGAGAGCCCCGCCTGATTGCCCGAGGTGACGACCGAGCCGGCATCAATGCCGCGCTCCTCCAGCGAGCGCTTGATCGACATGGCGAGCCCGCCAGATTGGCCGATGATCGCGACCGGGCCGTTGACCAGCCGCTGCATCCGATCGTCCGGCATGGTCATCAGCTGCGAGCGGGCATGCAGGTTGCCGAAGCAATTGGGACCGGAAACCGCCAGGCCCGTCTCGGCAATGACGGCCTTGAGCTTCGCCGATAGGGCGTGCGCAGCCGGATCGGCCGATTCGCCGAAGCCGGCGGTAAGCACAGTGGCGCTGCGCGCGCCGGCGCGCTTCGCCTCGACCAAGGCATCCGGCACGAACGCCGCCGGAATGACCACCACCACGTGATCGGGCGGTTCCGGCAGCGCCGCGAAGGAACGATAGCAGCGAGTCTCCCAGATCTCGTCGCGACGCGGATTGAGCGGGTAGATGGGACCCGGAAACTTGTAGCGGTTCACGTTGCGCCACACCCGCTGCGACCAGTTGCCCGGGCTGTCGCTGGCGCCGAGGATCACCACGTTGCGCGGATTGAGCAGCGCATCGACCTTGCCGAGCGAATGCAACAGCAAGGGAGAAGCCTCGATCGCCAAGCTCACGCCGATCCCCCGCTCTTCCGCAACATGTGTTGATCCCGCCCCTTAGGCACGTCCCATGGCGCTGGCGGCCGAACGGCGTGCCAGCACGTAAAACACGACCGCGATCATGGCCATGAGCATCGACCACATCAGGCCGAGCGCCGCAAGCTCTGTGCCCTGGCCGTTGCCCCAAAGGTCGAACATGGCCACCGCCATGGTTTGCGAGCTTGGACCGGCGAGCAGGATCGCCAGCGACAGGACCCGCGTCGCCATTAGGAAGACGAACAACCAACCTGCCACCAAGGCGGGCGCCAGCAGGGGTGCCACGATCCGCCGCAAGCGCGTCAGCGCCGACGCGCCGCAGACCGCCGCCGCCTCTTCGAGCTCACGGTGAATCTGCAGCATGCCGGACGAGCTGTAGCGCATCCCGTAGGGCAGATAGTTGATGACAAAGGCCCAGATCAGAATACCGAGCGTGCCGTAGATCGGGATGGGCACGCGCAAGAACACCTGCATGACCGCCACACCCAAGACCAGGCCGGGAAAGACCAGCGGGATGGTGGCGAGCCGCTCGGCGAGCCAGCCACCGGGCCCGCGTCGCACCGCAAGCCAGGAGGCCAGGAATGTGAGCCCGACCGCAAAGGTCGCGGTCGCCACCGCAACGATCAGCGTGTTGACCACCAGCTCAATGTCGTCGGACGAAGCGAGCACGGTGCGGTAATTGTTGAGGCTCAGGAGCTTGAAGGATGCGGCGCTCACCGGCGCGAAGAACGGCAGAAACGAAAGCCACGCCAGCATCAGCATCGGCACCAAGAGCAAGAGCACGAAGTCGACGACCAGGATGGCGGCCGCAACATAACGGAGCCGTCCGAGATCAAACGGCCGCGCCCTAAATCCCTTGCCGGTGATGGTGGCGAACTTCTCCGCATGCCGCGACAGGCGGGCGTAGACATAAAGCAACGCCAGCACCAGAACGAGCATCAATACCGAGAGCGCGCTCGAGCCGCCGAGGTCGGGCGGCGCGCGCGCCATCATGTTGGTGTAGATATCGGTCGTGAGCACCGAGATGCGGCCGGGCAATCCAACCAGCGCCGGCACCTCGAAAGCCTCGATGGCACGGATGAAGACCAGCATCGAGAGCGCCAAGATGGCGGGCAGCGAGAGGCGGAGGGTGACACGGCGGATGGTCGCGAGCACGCCGGCGCCGCTGACGCGCGCGGCTTCCTCAAGCTCCGGATTGGCATTGCGCAGCGTCGCTCCAACCAGGAGGAAAGCGAGCGGCGACCAGAGGAATCCCTCGACCACCACCATGCCGGGCATGGAATAGATGTTGATCAGGACATCAGATGCGCCAGTCAGTGTACGGTAGAGCTGGTTGACCGGCCCGGCCTTGCCGAACACCAGAAGCCAGGCCGAGACATAGAGAATGTAGGGCGTGCCGAGTGAGATGATCGCCGTCACATAGGCGAGCCCCTTGAGGGGCGCGTTGGTGCGCTCGACGATCCAGGCCATGATCCAGCCGACCACCAGAGCGATCGCGGCGCTGCCGGCCGCGAAGGCGAGCGAATTGACCGTGGTCGAGACAAAGCGCGGGCCGCCGAGCACGTTCTGGAAGTTGTCAAGCCCCCAGCGCGCGGCCTCGCCGGGAGCGCCGGCGACCGTCACACTGCCTTGCATCAGGAAGACGAGCGGCGGCACCACCAGCGCGGCGAGCACGGCGATCAGCAGCGCCGCGATCCAAGTGGCTTGGCGCATTCTCCCTCCCCTTCCCTCCCCCGCATGCGGGGGAGGGTTAGGGTGGGGGTCTTCAGCCGAAGAGCTCATCGAATATTTTCTTCCATTTCGGCGTGCCCTGCTCGATCGCCTCGGGCGAGAAGAAATGCACCCGGAAGTGCCCTTCCTCCGGCTTGAGCTCCGGCACCAGCGCCGGCACCTCAGGATCGGCGGTCAGATAGTCGGCATTGCGCAAAACCTGCTGACCCTCCTTGGAGATGATGAAGTCGACCAAAAGCTTTGCCGCATTGGGGTGCGGCGCGTTCTTGTGGATCGAGATCACCGACAGCGTCCCGGTTGCCGGCTCCATCTTGATCCAGTCAACCGGCGCGCCCTTCTTGGCGCTGATCACGGCGTGATGGTTGAAAATCTGCAGGCCGATCGAATATTCGCCGGCGATCACCTCATCGAGCACTTCGCGCGCCGCTGCCGCCACGTTGGCGACCTTTTGCTTGGAGAAGGCGCGCAGATAGTCCATGCCCTTCTGATCACCCATCTCGGCGAGCACCGTGGCCACAAAGCCCATCCCGCCCGAGGTCGACGGCAGGCCGTTCCAAGCCATCTTGCCCCGCCATTTCGGATCGAGCAGATCTTGATAGGTGTGCGGCTCGGTGCCCTTGGGGACGAGCGAAGTATTGTAGCCCGGCGTGTTGATGTAGATGTTGCTCGCCACCCAATACCCTTCCGGGTCCTTGTAAAGATCCGGATATCCTTTTGCGGCCTCGGGCTGCCACTGCAGCACATAGCCCTCCTGCTTGAGCGGCACCACCGTCGAGGTGCCATCGAAGACGTCAGACTGCGGGTGACCGGCACGGCTTTCGTTGAGAATCTTGACCGCGACCTCGTTGGCATTGGCGCGCGTGTAGTGCACCTTGATGCCAGGATATTTCTTCTCGAAGGCGGCTGCGATCGGGCGCACCACCTGGTTGATGATCTGGGTCGAGTACCAGGTGACCTCGCCTTCCTTTTTTGCGGCCGCTATCACGGCGGGATCGATCGCATAAGCATGGCCGCAGCCGATCAGAATCGCGATCGCCGCCCCAATGGGTGAAAGGTGGCCTTGCTTGGGGGCTGGCATGATATCTCCCGCCGCGCTTCCGAGGACTCGTCGACAGCTTCTCGCGGAGCTGCCTTGCTTTCGGCGCATATCCACTTTCGAAGGATCGGTATCCATCCTCCTCGACACGCGCTCGAGCATGCACACGGTTGCTTTAGCATGCCGCGGGCACGGACCTGCAAGCTTGCGCTTTCGCGACAAGGCGCCGCGTAAGCCCGCACCATGCCGGGCCGCATCCGACCACCGGCATGTTCCCGCATAAGATGTTGCATCACAACGGGTATGCTGCCGGGCGCAATTTCCCCGGCAAGCCGGCCGGGGCGAAGTCGCGGACTTGCGATTTTCCCTATGGCGAGGATTCGCTATGCTGGCTGCGGAGCGCGGCCCCGAGTTCCGAACAAGCCACGACTACGTCCAAGAAACGCAGCAATCCAGGCCCGGCAAAATCATCCCGTCCGCGCGTGACCCGAATTCCCCGCCCTCCCTCCCGCAAGCCGTGGAGGATTATGGTGGGGGCGAATGGAGGACCCGAGAATGATCTCGCTTTCCATCAATGGACAATCTCATACAGCCGATGTCGAAGACTCAACCCCGTTACTGTGGGTGCTGCGCGACACGCTCGGCATGACCGGCACTAAATACGGTTGCGGCATTGCCCAATGCGGCGCCTGCACGGTGCACGTCGACGGCGTGGCGATGCGCTCCTGCTCGATCCCGGTCGCGGCCGTCGCCGGCAAGCAGATCACCACGATCGAAGGCCTCGCGGTCGGCGGCAAGCTCAATGCCGTGCAGCAGGCCTGGCTCGATAATGACGTGCCACAATGCGGCTACTGCCAGAGCGGCATGATCATGGCGGTGACGGCGCTGCTCAAGGAGAAGCCCAAGCCGACCGATGCCGACATCAACGCAGCGATCACCAATATCTGTCGCTGCGGCACCTATCAGCAAATCCGTGCGGCCATCCATGCCGCCGCCAACGCGTGATCAGGGGGACCGCCATGACCTACATGCCGCGTATGAACCGCCGCGCCTTCGTGGTCGGCGCCGCTGCCGCCGGCGGCGGATTGTCGCTCGGCTTCGCGCTGCCGTTCGGCCTTGAGGCCGCACGCGCCGCCGATACCCCCGAGGTCAATGCCTGGGTGATGATCAAGCCAGACGACACGGTCGTCGTCCGGGTCGCCCGTTCCGAGATGGGCCAAGGTACATTGACCGGCCTCGCGCAGCTGGTCGCCGAGGAGCTCGAGGCGGACTGGTCGAAGGTCACGACCGAGTTCGTGACCCCGGGACAGAACCTCGCCCGCAAGCGCATCTGGGGCAACATGCAGTCGACCGGCAGCCAAGGCATCCGTCAGTCGAACGAATATGTCCGCCAGGGCGGCGCCGCGGCGCGGGAGATGCTGATCCAGGCTGCCGCCAATGAATGGAAGGTGCCGGTCGGCGAATGCAGCGCCGAGAGCAGCGTCATCACCCACAAGCCGTCGGGCCGGACCACCACCTACGGCAAGGTGGCGGATGCAGCCGCCAAGATCGATCCACCGAAAAACGTCAAGCTCAAGGACCCGAAGGACTGGAAGATCGCCGGCAAGCCGCTGAAGCGGCTTGACACCTACGACAAGCTGATCGGCAAGCAGGTGTACGGCATCGACGTCAAGCTGCCCGGGATGCTGATCGCGACCATCAAGGCCTCCCCGGTCAACGGCGGCAAGCTGAAAAGCTTCGATGCCACCAAGGTGACCGGCATGCCGGGGGTCAAGAAAGTCTTAGGGGTGGACGGCAATGCCGTCGCGGTGGTGGCGGACACTTTCTGGCACGCCAAGACGGCGCTCGACAATCTGCCGATTGAATGGGACCTGGGCGAAGGCGCCAAGGAATCCAGCGCCACCATTGCTGACTTCATCAAGACCGGCCTCAGTGCCGATCAGGCCTATATCGGCAATAAGAGCGGCGATGCTCCCGCCGCGATCGCAAGCGCCGCCAAGAAGATCGAGGCGGTCTACAACTATCCGTTCCAGCATCACGCCACGATGGAGCCGATGAACGCGACGGTGCGCTGGACCGCCGACCGCTGCGAGGGATGGGGTCCGACCCAGAACGCCGAGACGGCGCTCGCCGCGCTCATCGAGGTTTCCGGGCTGCCGGCCGAGAAGTGCGACTTCTACAAGACCCAAAACGCAGGCGGCGGCTTCGGCCGGCGCGGGCGCGCCGATTTCAATCGGCAGGCTGTCCTGATCGCCAAGGAGATGCCTGGCACGCCCGTCAAGCTGATCTGGACGCGCGAGGAGGACTTCACGCACTGCACCTACCACCCGATCACGCAGTGCCAGATGACCGGCGCCCTCGATGCAAACAATAATCTGGTTGGAATCCATATGCGCATTTCCGGCCAGTCGATTCTCGCCTCGCTGGCGCCGCAGGGCCTGCAGAACGGCATGGACCCCGTGGTTTTCCAGGGCCTGACGGCGAACTCGCCGGAGGGCGCATTCGGCTACAACATTCCCAACGTGCTCATCGACCATGCGATGCGCAACACGTTCCTGACGGCGGGCTTCTGGCGCGGCGTCAACGTCAATCACAACGCGATCTACACCGAATGCTTCATGGACGAGATCGCCAAGGCGGTCGGGCAGGACCCGCTCGAGTTCCGCCGCAAATACCTCAAGCCGAAAAATCTCGCGGTGCTCAATGCGGCAGCCGCCAAGGCCGGCTGGGACACGCCACCTGCGCAAGGCGTCTTCCGTGGCCTCGCGCAGTACCACGGCTATGCCACATATTCGGCCGCTGTCGCCGAGGTGTCCATCACCAACCAGGGCCGGGTAAAGCTCGAGCGGATCGTGGTGGCGCTTGATCCCGGCACCGCGGTCAACCCGGCGCAGATCGAGCGGCAGGCGGCGGGCTCGTTCGCATACGGCCTCTCCGCGCTGCTCTATGGCGAGATCACCGTCAAGGACGGCGTTGTGCAGCAGACGAACTTCGACACCTACAACATCATGCGCATCGCCGAGATGCCCAAGGTCGAGGTGGTGCTGATGCCCTCGGGCGGCTTCTGGGGCGGCATCGGCGAGCCGACAATTGCGGTCGCGGCGCCGGCGGTGCTCAACGCCATTGCGGCGGCCACCGGCAAGCGAATTCGCTCGGTGCCACTCAAGAACACCGACCTTCGCTCGGCGTAACGATCAGGGGCGGCGGCGCAAGGCCGCCCCCCTTCTGTTCACTTGGTTCGCATTGGAGAGGCACACGATGACGCGCGAGGGCGCCCTATGGGGGCGGACGAGGTTCGTGCTGTCGCTCGCAGCCGTGGCAAGCTTCGCAGGCATCGCGCAAGCGCAGCAGCGCCCTACACCCGCAGTCGCCAGCGTCGGCATTCCGCCGCCTGGCGCCTCGTCCTGCTCGGGTTGCCATCCGGTCTCGGCGTCGGTCGACACGCCGGTCCAGCGATTGGTGGGCCGCAACCCGAATGAGATCGTGGCGGCCATGAAGGCGTTCCGCTCCGGCGACAAGCCAGCCACCATCATGGACCGCATCGCCAAGGGCTTCACGGACGACGAAATCAAGGCCATTGCGGAATGGTACGGCGCGCAGAAGGAATAGAGGGATAATCATGAGCGGGAATTTGAGCCGCCGTCATCTCCTCAAGAACGCCGCTGCCGGAGCGGTGGCCGCGGGCACCGCCGCATTGCCGATGCCGGCTTTGGCTCAAGCTTCAAGCGGCCGCGTGGTCGTGATTGGCGGCGGCTTTGCCGGTGCCACCTGCGCGCGCACGCTCAAGCGACTCGATCCGCGCAACGCCGTCACGCTGGTCGAGACCAGCCAAACCTTCACCGCCTGCCCGTTCAGCAATGAGGTCATTGCCGGCCTGCGCGATATCGAAGCGCAGCAGTTCGACTACGATCATGTAGCTGCCGACGGTGTCGTCATGGCTTTCGACACCGCCAATGCGGTCGACCCGCGCGCGCGGCGTGTCACGCTGGCGAGCGGCAGCGTGCTTGATTACGATCGCCTGGTGCTGGCCCCCGGGATTGATCTGCGCTTCGATGCGCTGCCCGGCTACGACGAGGCCGCCGCCGAGCGCATGCCGCATGCTTGGAAGGCGGGCGCGCAGACGCTGTTGCTGCGCCGTCAGCTCGAAGCGATGCCAGACGGCGGCCTGGTGATCATCGCGCCGCCTGCCAATCCGTATCGCTGCCCGCCGGGACCGTACGAGCGCGCGAGCCTGATCGCCCATTACCTGAAGACTCAGAAGCCCAAGTCGAAGCTCATCATCCTCGACGCCAAGGATGCTTTCTCCAAGCAACGCCTGTTCCAAGACGCCTGGAAGGAGCTCTATTCCGGCATCATCGAATGGGTTCCTCTGTCCATGGGGGGCAAGGTCACCAAGGTCGATCCCGCCACGATGACGGTCGAGACCGATTTCGACAAGCATCAGGCTGCAGTCGCCAATATCATTCCGCCACAGAGGGCCGGCCGCATCGCCCAGCTTGCGGGCGTCGCCGACCGCACCGGCTGGTGCCCGATCAAACCATTGAGCTTCGAATCGGCTCTGCAGCCCAATATCCACGTTATCGGCGATGCCTGTATCGCCGGCGCGATACCGAAGGCAGGCTTTGCCGCCAACGCGCAGGCGAAGGTCTGCGCTGCCGCGCTCACGCAGATACTAGCCGGACGTGAGCCGGAGGAGCCGCGCCTGATCAACACCTGCTACACCATCGTGGGTCCCGAATACGGCATCACGGTCGCGGCGGTGTACCGGGTGGCCAACGGGCAATTCGTCGAGGTGCAGGGCGCCGGCGGCATCAGCCCGATCGAGGCCCCGAAATCGACCCGGGAGCAGGAAGCGAAGTTCGCGGATGGCTGGTTCAAGACCATCACCGCAGAAATGTTCGGCTGAGCGTTGTCGCCTGACGGCACGCGCGAGCTTGTTGCGCGGGATCTTCGCCGTCATGGCGCTGACAGCGGTCGCGGGCCAGGAAACCTTGCGACCTGCCGGTGCGGCGGAAGCGCTGCGACCCTATATGATCGTCGGCAACGCCATTCCCGCCTCGCTCACCGGCCATAAGGGAGATCCTGTGCGCGGACGGGAGATCGTGGTCAATCGGCAGGTCGGACTTTGCCTGCTGTGCCATTCGGGACCGTTTCCGGAGCAGAAGTTCCAAGGCACATTAGCCCCCGATCTTTCCGGCGCCGGTGCGCGGGCGAGCGAAGGAGAGCTCAGACTGCGGATCGTCGATGCATCGAAGCTCAAGCCCGATACTATCATGCCGCCCTACTACCGGGTCGACGGATTGACCCGGGTGGCGCCAGCCTATCAGGGCAAGCCCATCCTCACTGCCGAGCAGATCGAGGATGTGGTAGCATTCCTGACAACGCTGCGCGAATAGGCGCGAGGAAGCTGAACAATGAAACAAAGGCCGCAGGATCGAACAGAACAAATGGGGGCAACGCGGCGCGATTTCCTCGAGCGCACCGCATGCCTGGCGAGCGGGATCGCCTTCATGTCGGTTGCCGCGACGCGGTCGAGCCGCGCCACGCCGGAGACGATGACGGCCGCCATACGCAAGACGGTGGGCGAGGCGCCGATCCGCAAAGGCAAGGTCATGATCGACGTCCCGCCCCTGGTCGAGAACGGCAATACGGTTCCGGTCTCGGTTTCCGTCGACAGCCCGATGACGGCGTCCGACTACGTCAAGTCCATTCATCTGTTCAATGAGAAGAATCCCCAGCCCTACCTGATCGACGCTTATTTCTCGCCGCGCTCCGGCAAAGCCGCGCTCTCCACCCGTATCAAGCTTGCCGATGCGCAAAAGATCGTCGCAGTGGCGCAGCTCAGCGACGGCTCGTTCTGGTCCGACGAGGCTGACGTGATCGTCACCATCGCGGCCTGTGTGGAGGATTTGCAATGACGGCGCGCACTCTGATCAACGTGCCGGCCAAGGCCCGGCGCGGCGAGATCATCGAGATCAAGACGCTGATCGCCCATCCGATGGAAACCGGCTACCGGGTTGGGCTCAACGGCGCGCTCATTCCCCGCGACATCATCACAAATTTCCGCTGCACCTATGACGGGGAAGAGATCTTCCGCGCCGAATTCTCCCGCGCGATTGCCGCCAATCCGTTCCTCACCTTTTTCGCGGTAGCGACCAAGACCGGGACCATCACGTTCGAATGGACCGGCGACAACGGCTTTGCGGCGACCGAGCAGGCCCCCATCACGGTCGAATGAGCGCACCCTTTCGTTGGCCGGACGGCCGCCGCTGCGCCGTTTCGCTCACCTACGACGACGCACTTCCGGTTCACTGCGAACATGTTGGTCCGTGCCTGGAAGCGCATGGCTTGCGCGGGACCTTCTACCTCAACATCGCCGGCGAGCCGACCCGCAATTCCGCACCATGGCGTGAGCTTGGGGCGCGCGGCCACGAGCTCGGCAACCATACGCTCTTCCATCCCTGCCGGCGCTATCCGCGCTCACTTCACCCATGGTTGGACAAGTCGTTCGATTTACGTGGGTACACTCCAGAGCGATTTCGACTCGAGCTGCAGGTTGCGAATGCCTTTCTGCATCTGCTTGACGGCAGGAGCGAGAGGAGCTTTGCCCATACCTGCTACGACGCGCATATCGGCCGCTTGTGGAAAAAGGCACCGATCAGCGACCTCATTCGCGGAGAATTCGTCGCGGCACGCGCCACGAAATCAAATCGTCCGGTCCTCGTCTCACACTCGCTCGATCTGATGCGATTGGCATGCTGCGTTGGCGATCATCGCTCCTTCGACGAACTGCGTGACCAGATTTGTGCGGGGCGAAGCCAAGCCGCCTGGCTGATTTTTGTCTTTCACGGCATCGGCGCCGGCACGCATCCCACCCAATTCGTTACGCCGGCTGCCCACGAGGCGCTCATCAATTGGCTTGTCGGCCGGACCGAGATCTGGGTCAGCCCACTCCTCGACGTCGCAAAATGGGTTCGTGATTGGCAAGCCGGATGCTGCGACCAAACCCGCCAAGAGGAGATCGCCGAGCCACATTGACAAGGAGCGGCGGATTACCCAGAGTGGTAAATTCCCTTAGGGCGAGGGTCGTGGGCGTGGGGTCGGGCGGATGCCACTTTATAAAGTGCGCAACAAGAATGTCGTCAGTGAGATTATCGAAGAGGAAGCGATAATCATGGATCTGACGACCGGCACTTATTTCAGTTCCGATGGGGCCGGAGCCATAATTTGGGACGGCATAGTGTGCGGTTTCGAAGCCGAGCAAATCAAGCATCGCGTCCGACAGGCGTTTTCCGCCGATCCGGCCGAGTTGAACGCGGATTTTGAGAATTTTGTCGCCTCGCTTGTTGCAAACAACCTGATCGACGTTGCCGGCGGGACGGCCCTTCCGAGGCTCGAGTGGAGCATGGCGTTGCCTGCCGAACGGCGCGACTACCATCCGCCGGTTCTCAACAGCTACAGCGATCTGCAGGATTTGGCGTTGCTCGATCCGATCCACGACGTGGAGGAGACCGGCTGGCCCAATCGCAAGACCAGCTTCTGACCATGTTCGCCCCGCTAACCTGCATCGTGCCGTGCAGGGATGCACAAGCCTATTTGGGCGAGGCCATCGCCAGCGCGGTCGACGAAGGCGCCGATGAGGTGGTGGTCGTCGATGATGGCTCGACCGATGACAGCGCAGCCATCGCCGCCGCAGCGGTCGGGCCGGTAAGGCTCGTGCGCCAAACCCGACAGGGGGCTGCGGCTGCGCGCAATGCCGGACTGGCAGCGGCGCAACATGACCTGATCGGGTTCCTCGACGCCGACGACCTGTGGCCGCCGGGAAGCCTCGCAGCACGACGCCGAGCGCTTGATCTCGATCCGAGGCTCGACGCCGTCTACGGCCATACGCGACAGTTTCACAGCCCGGAGCTCGACGCCGCGACCCGAAGCCGCGTCCCCTGTCCGTCCGGCACGTTTCCGGCTCCCACTTTCGGCAGCACCCTGTTCCGGCGCTCGGTGTTTGAGCGGATCGGCGCTTTCAACAGCAGCCTTCAGGTCGGCGAAATGTTCGAATTCATGGCCCGCTTCGCCGATGCCGGCCTCACCGTCAGATGCGTGCCCGATACGGTCCTGCTGCGGCGCATCCACGCCAGCAATATGATGCGTCCGGGCGCGGCCGCTGCAACCGGCTATCCGCGTGCCCTGAAAGCGGTGCTCGATCGTCGGCGCCGGATGAGGGCCGGCATATGAGCCTCGCCACGCTCAAGCAGCGGCTGACCCGCGAGCTGGGCACGATATGGCCGAACGACGAGCAGCAGCTGGTGCTGGAGGCCATATTCGCGACGCCCGCAAAGGCCCGCGAAGCCTATTTTGCCTGGCGCAGCACGCTCGATATCGAGCAACCGTTCGACGGCGCGGTGATGCGTCTGCTGCCCCTGCTCTATATGCGCCTGCTCAAGATGGGCCTCAGTGATCCGCTGACCGGGCGCCTCAAGGGCGTCTATCGGCGGGCGTGGTCGGATACCCAGACGCTTTTTCACGGCACTGCGCCGGCGCTTTCGGCGCTGCATGGGGCGGGCATTGACACGATGCTGCTCAAAGGGGCGGGCTTGGTGGTTTGCCACTACCGCAACTTAGGCGCGCGGCCGATGTCTGATGTCGATATCGCGGTCCCCTTCGGGAGTGTGGAGGCGGCCGTTCGCGCCCTGAGCTTGGCCGGATGGTCATCGACCGCGCCGATCACGCGCGATCACCTGAGATTCCGTCACGCCACTCCCTTCCGCGGTCCGGGCGGTCATGAAATCGACCTGCATTGGCACATGATGTTTACCAATTGCAGCGCGGAGGCGGATGCACCGTTCTGGAGCACGGCGCAGCCGGCAACATTTCGCGACATGCCGACCAACGTTCCGGCGCCGGCGCTCGCGCTGTTGCATACGCTGGAGCATGGGACTCAGCCCAATACCGAAACGCCGATCCGCTGGATCGCTGACTCGCTGACCCTCCTGCGCGATCCGCGGGCGGCGATGGAATGGCCGCTGTTCTGCCGCACCGCCCGCCTGCTCGGGCTCAGTCGTCGCGTCTTGTTGGCGCTGACCTATTTGCGGGAATGCCATGATCAGGAGATCGATGCAGGCGTTCTCAAGACGCTGGCGTCGGCGCCGCGCACAATTGCGGAGCGGCTCGAGCTCGCAGTAACGGCGCGCCGCGTCCGCCGGCACCGGCCGGCGGCCATCGACCGCTGCCTGTTGATCGGCGCTGAGTTCTGCCGCCTGGCACGGCTGCGAACCGGCATCAGGGTTACGACAATGATCCCGGATTTCGTCCGCTATCGTCTCGGCATCGTTTCCTGGCGCGGCGCGATCCGAAATCGCCTCTGGCGAATGAAGCAGGGCCTCAGGCAGGCAATCGGATAGCGCATGTTGCGGAAACTTGGATACCGCCTTTCCGCCAAGAGCACGCACCAGAGCCAAAGGAGCAGGGCGCCATCCGAACCCGTCGATCGCCCTGATCGCTGTGCTGGTCCATGACAAGCCCGCGCTCAGCGAGGCCGAGCAACGCGCATTCTTCTCGAGCATGCTGGCGGCGACGCGCTCCGCCCAGGCGCGACAGGCAGAGATCGTTCGCGACATCGTGGTTGCCGGCATTCGCATCCGCCTGCGATTTTGCGGCGCCGTCTCGCATGACGCTCTGATCGGCCCTCTCTCTCATCTCTTGGACGAACACGGAGCCGGACCGGCCGATGTGACGTTCAACATCTGGGAGAGCGCATCGACGGGCGTCGGCGTGCCGGATCCACCCCGCCCGCGCGAGCACTTTACCGACCGCGGCGACATTTGGGGCATGGAGAGCGAGCGCATCCTCAGCGCCTTTCATTGGTTGGAGTGCGCCGTCGCGCTGATGGACACTCAAGACCTCGAAGCCATCTACTGGGTCGACGATATCGAGGCCTTGCCGTATTGGTCCAAGGCATCGCCGTTGCGCACCCTGCTGCACTGGGCAATGCAGCGCTTCGATCGGCAGCTGCTGCATGGTGCCGTGGTCGGCACGGAACATGGTGGCGTCCTCATCACCGGGATCGGCGGGTCCGGAAAATCGACGGCAGCACTCACCTGCCTCGAAGCCGGATTGACGTATCTGGGTGACGACTACGTGGTGGTCGCCCTCGATCCGGTGCCAACCGCCTACAGCCTCTATAACACCGCCAAGCTCACCGATGACCAGGCGACGAATTTCCCGGGGCTGCTACCGCTGGCGCAGCGGCGGACGGGCCCTCGCGGCCATGCCGAGCCCGAAAAGACCGTGCTTCGCCTCTATCCCGCGAAGGCGAGCAGCATGCGCGACAGCCTCGCGCTGCGAGCGATCCTGGCAGCTGTGATCGTCGATCAGGAGGAGACATCCTTCGCCCCTGCGGACCTGTATGCGACCCAGCGATCTGCCGCCTTCACCACCTTGGCGCATCTGCCGCGAGCCGGAAGATGGTCGCAGGAATTCATCGCGCGGCTCTGCCGGACGCTTCCGCGCTTCGAGCTCCGTCTCGGGCGCGACCTCGCCGCTATCCCGCGCGCGATCAGGAGGTTTCTGGCCGATGTGCCCGAGCAGATTGATGGCCAGCCGGCCGCGCTTGCCGCTGCGCCGCTCATCAGCGTCATTATTCCGGTGTTCAATGGCGCGCGTTTCCTGTTAGGCGCCGTGCGAAGCGTTCTGGCGCAGGGCTATCCGTCGCTTGATATCATCGTGGTCGACGACGGGTCGTCCGACAATATCGCAGAAGCCGCACGCGCACTGCCGGTTGATGTGCGCTTGTTCCGCCAGGAAAACGCCGGGCCGGCGGCCGCCCGCAACCGCGGCATCCGCGAGGCGACCGGTGAGATGCTGGCTTTCCTCGATGTCGATGATGAATGGCCGGCCGGAAACCTGCAGCATATGTCCAAGATCTTGTCGACGACGCCCGGCCTCGACGTGGTGATCGGTCACGGCCAGTTGATGCGCGACAATGCGGATGGCGGCGGGCCGGTCTTTGTAGGCAGTCCGCTGGATACCTTTCGCTGGTCCATCGCGGCGGCTCTGTTTCGCCGCGAAGCCTTTGCCAAGGTCGGCCTGTTCGACGCAACGCTGCTTTTCGGCGAGGATTCCGATTGGTTCAAGCGCGCCGAGGAGGCCGGCCTGGCTGTCCAACGCCTGCCCAACATCTCCTTGCTGGTTCGTCGGCATGCCGGCAACATGACGCGCGGAAAATCAGTCGTGGAATTGAACAAGCTGCGCGTCTTCAAGAAAGCGTTGGACCGCCGGCGCAGCGATGGGGCCCCTTGAGGGCAGAACCGCTTTGGCGAGCGGCCGCGAGCGCGGCACCCGCCTCGTGCCTCGCATCCAAGCCGCGGAAAGAATATGCTCGGCGGCATGATGAGACGGAATTTCTTGACCGGTGCCGCATTCCTGCTGGCGCTTGGGCTCTCGCCTGCATTCGCGACCGAAATCCCGGCCGCCGAGCGACGCTCGGATTACGACCTCATGGGGCCGCAGACTCGCGCCATGCAGGATGACGACACTGCCAATCCGGGCATGCTCAGCGTGCTCGACGGCGAGGCGCTGTGGAACCGCCCCGATGGCGCTGCCGGCAAATCCTGCGCTGATTGCCATGGTGACGCGCGAGAGAGCATGAAAGGTGTGGCGGCCCGCTATCCGGCCTTCAGCCCGGCGCTCGGGCGCCCGATCGATCTTGAGGCGCGCATCAACATGTCCCGCGCGGACGACCAGAAGGCCGCGCCGCTCAAATACGAAAGCGAGGAGATGCTCGGCCTCACCGCCTACATCGCGCTGCAATCGCGCGGGATGGCGGTTAATGTCGGGAGCGACGAGCGCCTCGCGCCTTTCATCGCCGAGGGCCGCACCCTGTTCAATCAACGCATGGGCCAGATCAACCTATCCTGTGCCCAATGCCACGACGATAATTGGGGCCAAAAGCTCGCCGGCGCGCCGATCCCGCAAGGGCATCCGAACGGCTATCCGGTTTATCGTCTGGAATGGCAGAGCCTCGGCTCGCTGCAGCGACGCCTGCGCAACTGCATGTTCGGGATGCGCGCGGAGCCCTACCCGTTCGGCGCGCCCGAGAACGTCGATCTCGAGCTCTACCTGATGACACGCGCGGCCGGTCTCAAGATGGAAGCCCCTGCGGTGCGGCCGTAGCCCGGATGAAGCCTTAAGGGCGTTTACGCCCGTCTTCGACGGGCTCTGGCGAAATCCGGGCAATTTCGCAATCACGGCTGTTCCCGCATTTCGCTTCGCTCCATGCGGGCTACAACTTCACAATCTGTCGCGGTGAAAGTCGGGAGCCGGCGGCGTGCCCCAGGTATTGGTCTTGCCCGGCTCCCAGACTTTGGGGCGCTGCGGCTGGTCGCGATGCCAGGGGCGCGGATCGAAATAGCCGAGCACTTCGTCCTTCATCTGATCGAGCTCGGTATAGAGCTCGATCACCTGATCGTCGTGATTGCGGTGATAGGTCGCCATATTGTGCCCGGGACCTTGCCGCAGCGGCCCCCAGATGATCGGGATGCCGCGCTGGCCGAGCAGGTCGCAGGCATTCTGCATATGCACAAAATCCTTCAGCTCGAAGGCCATGTGATGCATTCTCACGGTCTGGCCCTTGATGAAGTTGACAGTGTGGTGGTCGGGATTGCAGCGCATGAAGACGAAGAAATCGCCGATCCAGTCCGAGACCCGGAAGCCGAGAACACGCGCGTAGAATTCAACGGTTGCGTGGACATCCTCGACCACGAAGGCGACGTGGCCGAGCTTGAGCGGGCCGACGCCTGACACCTGCGTGTGCTTGCCGAGATAGCTCCACTCCTTGAACAGCTCGATGGCGGTACCTTTGTGGTCGCGGAAGGACAGCACCTGCCCGACCCCCGGCACCGCATCGTTGCGCAGCTCGCTCGTGACGCCGTCCGCCGCGAGCGCGCGAGACAGCTCGCCGAAATCTGATTGAGGCGCAACCTCGAACGATAGCCTCGTGCAGCATTGGGTTGCGGCTCGCTCGAGCGCAATGGTCAACAGCCCGATCTTGCTTGCGAGAAATGCCCGCTCGCGTTCGCGCGCCGCCAGCACGAGACCCATCGTCTCCGTGTAGTAGGCGATCGCCTTGTCGAGATCCGGCGTCTGAAACGTGGCGTGGCCGATGCGGCGCGGTTTGATCATGGGGAATTTTCTAGCATCTACGCGGCGGAATTCGTAGCCCGGATGGAGCGACAGCGTAATCCGGGGCTGCCTTCCCGCATTGCGCTGGCGCTCCATGCGGGCTACAGGGCGAAGCTCGGTTTGCGCAGGAGAAACGCAATATGGCAGGCCACAGATCCGCCGGTTACAAATTGGCGACCTATCAATCAGCAGACGGACCGCGTGCCGGACTGGTGGTGGACGAGAAGCTGTTCGATGCCTCCAAGCTGACCGGCAAGGCGGCCGACGCGCGCGTGATCGATATCCTGGCCGACTGGAAGGCCGCTGCGCCCAGGCTTGCGGCGGCGGCCGCCAAGGCCGGCAAGAGCCGCATCCAAGGCCAGCCGCTCAGCCGCCTGCGGCTTCTTGCCCCGGTCCTGTGGCCGGCGGCGATCTTCTGCGCCGGCGCCAATTATGCGGATCATGTCGCCGAAATGAACAAGGCGCAGGGGCGGCCGCCGGAGCCTGATCCGCATACGCTGGGCTTGCGTTCCTGGCATTTCATCAAGGCCTCGCGCTCGCTTGTGGGGCCTGGCGCGACCATCAAAATCTCGGACTATTCCAAGATGATGGACTGGGAGATCGAGCTCGCCGCCGTCATCGGCCGCAAGGCCAAGAACGTGACCGAGAAGAATGCGCTCGCCTACGTGGCCGGCTACACGATCGCCAATGACCTTTCGGCCCGCGACCGCGGGCGGCGGCCGCATGTGGCGGACACCTCGCCGTTCAAGGCCGATTGGGTCGCACACAAGAGCTTCGACGGCTCCTGCCCGCTCGGACCCTGGATCGTGCCGGCAAGCGACGTCGCCGATCCGCAGAATCTCGGCCTCAAGCTTTGGGTCAACGATGTGCTCAAGCAGAACTCCAATACGGGCCGCATGATCTTCAACCTCGCCGAGCAGATTGCCGACCTGTCCGCGCGTCTCACGCTGCATCCGGGCGACTTGATCCTGACCGGAACGCCCGCGGGCGTCGGCGCGGGGCGCGGGGAGTTCCTCAAGGCTGGCGATGTGGTGAAGGTCGAGATCGAGGGCATCGGGAGCTTCAGCAATAAGATGGCGTAGTGCACTTTTCGCTCCGCGGGCGCCCGAAGGCGACAACCGGCCGTCAGATGCGAACGTTTACGTCCGTCTTCAGCGGGCTGTCATCCGCTCCGCAAAACAGCCGGAAGGCCGCAAGGGCCGCCCCCACGAAGTGGACGCATGCGTTCCTAGCGCGGTGATTGCGTGGTTGCGGTGGAGAGAGCATATTGGCGGAAACCGGCTGTCGCCCCGGCGATGTGGGCCGCCGGATCATTCGAAATGGAGGTCTTCCAAGCATGGCCGAGCAGTACGTCGGTAAGCTTTCGGAGTTCAAGGACGGCGACCGCCGCATCATTTTCGTCGGCGACAATGAGATCGGCGTATTCCGGCACGAAGGGCAATTCTACGCCTACAGCAATTTCTGCCTGCATCAGGGCGGCCCGGCCTGCGAGGGACTGACCATCGCCAAGGTCGAGGAACGGCTCATGCCCGACAAGACCTCGCGCGGGCTCTATTTCTCCGATACCGAGATGCATTTCGTCTGCCCCTGGCACGGCTACGAATACGATATGAAGACCGGCGAATGCGTGTCCGACCGCAAGCTCAAGCTGCGCAAGTACAAGGTCGTCGAGAAGGAGGACGGAGTTTATGTCGTCGCCTAAAGCGGCGGCGGCCGTGCACAAGTCCCGGGCCGCCGCCAAGACAGTTGCAAAGCCTGCGCGCAAGCCGGCTGCACGGCACAGGCCGGCGGCGGTGCACGCCGAGCCGGTCGCCCGACAGGCAAGTGCCGAGGCGCTGCGGCTCGCGGCAGAGATCGAAACCGGCCTGGCCAATGGCCAGCTCGATCTCCTCAGCGCCGAAGCCCTGCAGGCCCTGATGGCAGCAACCTGCAAGGCCTATGCGGCGCGGGTCGAGGCCGGCAATCCGGCGGCCGCGCTGGCGCAGCGCACGACGGTGAGCCCGACCGAGGTCATGGTCACGGCGAGCGGCCTCTTGCGCGCCGCCAACCTCGCGGTGTTCGAGCTCGGCATGTGGCAGAGCTGGACCGGGCGCTAAGACGGAATCAAGCGCGGGGACACCCGCAAGAAAGATATCTGACAGGAGACGACCCATTAAGGAGGCAGTTTATGGATCTGCTCGCTGAACGCGGCCGCCGCATATCGGTCGACGAGCTCAACACGACGCGCCTGCTCGCGCATGCCCGCAAGCAGGCGGTGCAGCGCAAATTAGATGACATCCTGATCGTCGATGTGGATGCGCATCACTATGAGAACGAGAACTTCCCGGAAATTCTCCCCTACATGGAGAACGACGTGCTGCGGCAGATCACCATGGGGGGCCGCGCCCGCACCTCGCGCGGCACGATCGTGCCGAGCCACGCGGGCTTCACCCAGGACATGGGCGGACGTGTGACCCGCTATCCGCTGCGCGCATCGGAGAAGACCGATCCGGGCCGGCAGCGCGACGTGCAGCTCGGCGAGCGCTGGATGGACGCCATGAGCGTCGACTATTCCTGCCTGTTCCCGACCGGCATGCTCAATGTCGGCCTGCATCCACAGAAGGAGATGGAGGTCGACCTGTGCTGGGCCTACAACCGCTGGCTCACCGAGAAAGTGCTGCCGGAATCAAACGGCCGGTTCTACTCGATGCTCTGCCTGCCGTTCTCCGACCCGGATGAGACGCTGCGCCACGTCGAAAAGTTCGGCGACCGTCCGGGCGTCGGCGGGTTCATGGTGACGACCGTGCGCAACCTGCAGGTCAACGACAACGCCTACATGAAGGTCTACCGGGCCATGGAGGAGCGGGGCCTCGTGCTCTCGTTCCATTCCGGCCCGAACTGGAGCGAGCCGGTGTTCAAGGCTTGCAACCGCTTCATCTCGGTGCATGCGCTCGGCTTCACCTTCTACAACATCCTGCATTGCACCAACTGGGTGATCAACGGGATGTGCGAGCGCTTCCCCAAGCTGCCGGTGATCTGGATCGAATCCGGGCTCGCCTGGGTGCCGTTCCTGATGCAGCGGCTCGACCACGAATACATGATGCGGCCGTCGGAAGCACCGCTGTTGAAGAAGAAGCCGAGCGACTACATGCGCGACATGTACTACTCGTCCCAGCCGATGGAGATCCAGGACCGCGACGCGATGGAGTGCACGTTCCGCATGATCAATGCGGAGACGCAGCTCCTCTACTCATCCGACTATCCGCATTGGGACTTCGACCTGCCCTCGACCATCTACGACCTGCCGTTCTTGTCCGAGAAGGCCAAGCACAACATCTTGGGCGGCACCGCGGCGCGGCTGTTCAAGCTCAAGCCGCGCAACGAGAAGCAGAAAGAGAACCTGATCAAGTACGGCAATCTGGCGGCGTGAGGCAGCGCTGCGGCCCGCGGGCCCGTACGACACGGCCAGCCCCGGAGCGCCTGGGGCGGCTTCTTGCGGCCCGCAACGAGACTCGCGCCTCAGGCGGTGATCACCAGGTCTCGATTGTATTGTGCCAGCCGCGCATCGCTTGTGAGCAGGTGCAAGGGCTCGCAGATCGCCTGCGCAAGCAACAATCGATCGAACGGATCGGGATGAGATGAAGCGACATCGCGAGCCCGGGACGCATGGGTCCATGTTATTGGTAGCGGCTCGATACCGGCGTCGACCAGGCCGGCTTCCAATTGATCAACGTTGAGCGCAAGCTTGCGGGCTGAGGCCTTTATCGCAATCTCCCAGATTGAGGCCGAGCTCACATAGACCACGGTCGCATTTTCAATGATGCGGCGCGTCCTCGCGCTGATCTGCCGCTCGTCTTGGCGCAAGCGGATAACGATGTTGGTGTCGAGGAGCAGCCTCATTGATCGCCATGGGGATCTACCGAGGCCTTCGTCATCGCCTCGAGCAGGTCATCCGGGAGCGGCGCCTCGATCGCCTTCACTAGATCATCGGACAGCACGTTCTTGAGCGTGCCAAACTTGAACTTTTTGCGCCTTTGCTCGTCGACGGGCACGAGCTTGGCCATGGGAATGCCCGACTTGGCGATGATCACGCCCTTTCCGCGCGCAGCCTGGTCGACCAAGTGCGACAGCTTGGCCTTGGCTTCCGCGAGATTGAGCTGCTTCATGGCGTCCATCTGGTTGGAACTCCATGCTTTTACCGGCTTGACCAACATTGGTCAACTCCGCCGGTTTCGTCGCGCAGGCCTGTTCGAGCGAGCTACAACCTGAGCGGGTTTGCCGGCATAATGAGGCCTATCACTCCCTGATATAACAGGCGAGAAACAGGAAAACGCGTTTGGGGTGCACCCTATCGATGAGACAGAAGAACAAGGAGCTGGTCGCACCCGCGACAGCACCTGGCCGCCCACCTGATCGCGCAAATGGCGGATATGAAAAAGCCCGGCGCAGTTTCCCGCCCGGGCGCACCTTTCGAATTTCAATTTCGTCAGTAGACTGATTTGCGGATCGTGGTCAACATCAATACTGCCGGACCGCATGTTGGCGGCGATTGCTTGAGGTCCCGCGATTAACCCCGACGACCGGCCCGGCTCTCTTCCTGCGATCGGCCTACGCTCCTCGCTTTCTCGATGCTACAGCGAGGAGGGAGCGGGGCGCCGGGACGACCAGATGCCCTTGCGGGACCCCCGTCATAACGTCCGAAACGCTTCTCGGAGGTCGCAAGTTAGGCCCGCTGCGGCAGGGTGTCGAGCCCGGCGCGACGAAGGTAGTACGGAGAGCTTCGTCGGCTCACCAGGATCGGCTCGTCCCCGATCCCGCCGGGCCTGTCGCCGAATATAGACGATCTGCGAGGCAGTGAACTTCGGCCTGATGCTTCCGGCGGAAGGCGCCGATGCACTGGGGCTGCGCCGCCGAATCATCTCGCTTCAATGAGGCCGCGACGTTTGTGTCGCGGAAAGTCCGATGCGTTCGGTGCAAGGCTTCAATGAGGCCGCGGCAAACATGCCGCGGAAAGTCCTATAGCGATCGTCCCAGCGCTGATTGCCGAGACCGGCTTCAATGAGGCCGCGGCAAACATGCCGCGGAAAGTAAAGATCAGAGTAAGGAACAAACGCGAGATCGTACGGCTTCAATGAGGCCGCGGCAAACATGCCGCGGAAAGTGAACACAAGCCATTCGTCGCCCCTCTGCCCTTCTATGCTTCAATGAGGCCGCGGCAAACATGCCGCGGAAAGTTGCTCGTCTCAGGGCGGTGCACCTGGGACGTGGTCGCTTCAATGAGGCCGCGGCAAACATGCCGCGGAAAGTCATTAAGACTGGACAGCCGTATCACAGTGCAATGCAGCTTCAATGAGGCCGCGGCAAACATGCCGCGGAAAGTTTGCATGCCAATAAGATTAGATAGAGGCCCCATGCCCCGCTTCAATGAGGCCGCGGCAAACATGCCGCGGAAAGTTGGGTCTCGGATCATGGCGGGTCGCGCTATGCGCCGAGCTTCAATGAGGCCGCGGCAAACATGCCGCGGAAAGTCGAGATCGCGCTTGCGCTGCGGCTGATGGTGCGGTTGCTTCAATGAGGCCGCGGCAAACATGCCGCGGAAAGTACCGATACCGTGCGGCCAGGGGACGGAACTATTTCGCTTCAATGAGGCCGCGGCAAACATGCCGCGGAAAGTGCGACCCACACTCGCGACCTTGCGCAACTCGACGCAGCTTCAATGAGGCCGCGGCAAACATGCCGCGGAAAGTAATCCCCGGCTTTGAGTTCGCCCAGGACTGGGGCCGGCTTCAATGAGGCCGCGGCAAACATGCCGCGGAAAGTGGAACCGGCGCGGGCACTCCGCAACTGCAGCTCCTGCTTCAATGAGGCCGCGGCAAACATGCCGCGGAAAGTGCGGCTGGTGGAGAGGGCGCTGAAGCGGAAATGAGCGCCCACGCTTCAATGAGGCCGCGGCAAACATGCCGCGGAAAGTTGCGATTTGTGGAATGCTTCGACGGAAAGCGATTGATTGCTTCAATGAGGCCGCGGCAAACATGCCGCGGAAAGTTCACCAGCGCCGGGAAAGCGCTGCCCACCGTTACGTAGCTTCAATGAGGCCGCGGCAAACATGCCGCGGAAAGTCTCGGCACCGGCGGCGGCACCGGGACGGGGACGTACACGCTTCAATGAGGCCGCGGCAAACATGCCGCGGAAAGTCCGCCACCCGGCGCCAGACTGTCACCAAGGTCGCGCCGCTTCAATGAGGCCGCGGCAAACATGCCGCGGAAAGTGCACCGGGTGGCACCAGCGCGGCAAGCGCCTGCTGATGCTTCAATGAGGCCGCGGCAAACATGCCGCGGAAAGTCGGGAGCCACGACGGCCGGCAGGGCTCGCTTGGCACCGCTTCAATGAGGCCGCGGCAAACATGCCGCGGAAAGTGTAACGGCGTGACGGCCGCCGCCTAAGCCCGTCTCACCTGCTTCAATGAGGCCGCGGCAAACATGCCGCGGAAAGTCGACCTGACGGCGCTCAAGAGCAAGCTGGCGACTATCGCTTCAATGAGGCCGCGGCAAACATGCCGCGGAAAGTAGCGCAAGTTTTCGGTCGAAGACATCTGCCGGTTCTACGCTTCAATGAGGCCGCGGCAAACATGCCGCGGAAAGTGCCGCTTTCAGCAGCGGCACCGCGAGTTTCAATTGCACGCTTCAATGAGGCCGCGGCAAACATGCCGCGGAAAGTGCAACGCCGAGCTCGGTTGCGACCGCCTCGACAAATAGCTTCAATGAGGCCGCGGCAAACATGCCGCGGAAAGTATCGAGCGGGATGATCTCATGATCGCGCGCCTCGAGGCTTCAATGAGGCCGCGGCAAACATGCCGCGGAAAGTAAGTCAAACCCGAACGTGTTCTGCGCGCTGATAACGTGGCTTCAATGAGGCCGCGGCAAACATGCCGCGGAAAGTATGCGCGGCGCGCACGGCCACCATCATCGCCAGGTCGCTTCAATGAGGCCGCGGCAAACATGCCGCGGAAAGTCGCCCATCCCGATGCCGATCAGCTCCATGCCGACGCAGCTTCAATGAGGCCGCGGCAAACATGCCGCGGAAAGTGGCGCCGAGCGGGTTCGCTCCAGTCTGCTGAATCGCTTCAATGAGGCCGCGGCAAACATGCCGCGGAAAGTCCGCCGAACGGCTCGACATAGATGCGATGCGGCGGGCTTCAATGAGGCCGCGGCAAACATGCCGCGGAAAGTGCGCCTGGAGGCGGAGCTCGCGATCGAGCGCGCCGAGCTTCAATGAGGCCGCGGCAAACATGCCGCGGAAAGTCGCCATCCTCCGGCGGCAAGTTCAGGTGCTCTTCGCTGCTTCAATGAGGCCGCGGCAAACATGCCGCGGAAAGTCTTCATCGTCCCGGTGCGAAACTGCGAGGAGATGACCGCTTCAATGAGGCCGCGGCAAACATGCCGCGGAAAGTTCGGCTTGGACGAAGCGATCGAGCCGGCGATGCTCACGCTTCAATGAGGCCGCGGCAAACATGCCGCGGAAAGTCAGCCATCGCGCACCGTTGTCGACGATAGTTGTCCCGGCTTCAATGAGGCCGCGGCAAACATGCCGCGGAAAGTGAGCCCAGGGTGACAATTGGCCCGTAGAGCCCCCCGGCTTCAATGAGGCCGCGGCAAACATGCCGCGGAAAGTATTGACGCCATGCACCGCTTTTGCGGCCGATGCGACCGCTTCAATGAGGCCGCGGCAAACATGCCGCGGAAAGTGCACCGGCATCATAAAGCCGGTTTCCTCGACATTGCAGCTTCAATGAGGCCGCGGCAAACATGCCGCGGAAAGTTCAACGTCGCCGCATGTGCTTGCGGCTTCTCGACCAAGCTTCAATGAGGCCGCGGCAAACATGCCGCGGAAAGTCTTGCGGGCGGGGCAACGAATTTCGGTAGCATGGCGTCGCTTCAATGAGGCCGCGGCAAACATGCCGCGGAAAGTGATTTCACCGATGAGCGCGGCGTCGAGCACCATAAGCGGCTTCAATGAGGCCGCGGCAAACATGCCGCGGAAAGTAGGACGGAAGCTATCCGATTCCCGACAAGGATGCGCTGCTTCAATGAGGCCGCGGCAAACATGCCGCGGAAAGTGCAGCCGGCGGGGCCGGTACGTGGCGGTAACGGGGGGCTTCAATGAGGCCGCGGCAAACATGCCGCGGAAAGTGTCGCGTGGCAATCGGCGGGATTGGCTTGGGACACCCGCTTCAATGAGGCCGCGGCAAACATGCCGCGGAAAGTACACGTTCGGCGCCGGCCTATCCTCCAACGGCAATTTGCTTCAATGAGGCCGCGGCAAACATGCCGCGGAAAGTGACGGGCGCGACCACGATCTATTATTCGCCATTTATCGGGCTTCAATGAGGCCGCGGCAAACATGCCGCGGAAAGTTTTTGTGCGGGCGATAAACTGTTCTTGGAACTTGGAGCTTCAATGAGGCCGCGGCAAACATGCCGCGGAAAGTCTGGCGCAAGAGCGCGTGAGCCGTCCACAGAATTATCTGCTTCAATGAGGCCGCGGCAAACATGCCGCGGAAAGTCCGATGTTGCCGAACGTGTTTGACGCCATGCTACCGCTTCAATGAGGCCGCGGCAAACATGCCGCGGAAAGTGGCGTTTGAGCGGGAGGCGGTGCTGTTCGGCTCGCTGCTTCAATGAGGCCGCGGCAAACATGCCGCGGAAAGTGCTGAGCTCCACCTACACCAATGCTCTCGTCAGCAGGCTTCAATGAGGCCGCGGCAAACATGCCGCGGAAAGTGTTGGACGGTATCCACACCACTCCCGCCGAACTGACCGCGCTTCAATGAGGCCGCGGCAAACATGCCGCGGAAAGTGTGGCAGCCGACCGAGCCCGGATAGGACGCGCCATTGCTTCAATGAGGCCGCGGCAAACATGCCGCGGAAAGTCATCGTGCGCACCACGCGTTTCCTCGCCGATCAGCGGCTTCAATGAGGCCGCGGCAAACATGCCGCGGAAAGTGATCAAAGCATAGCGAGTTGGTATCGCAATCGAGCGCAGCTTCAATGAGGCCGCGGCAAACATGCCGCGGAAAGTCTTTCCGAGCTCCTGTGGTCGCGCGAGACTGCGGGCGCTTCAATGAGGCCGCGGCAAACATGCCGCGGAAAGTGACAGCTGATGACGATCCAAGCCTCAGGCCGCGCGGCTTCAATGAGGCCGCGGCAAACATG